>Ga0194130_10000121_pt1 | contig 150484 bp, 181 predicted proteins | sample TA2KigsurfametaG_FD_160084 | JGI IMG/M metagenome (GOLD analysis project Ga0194130, IMG submission 160084) | Freshwater microbial communities from Lake Tanganyika, Tanzania - TA2015050 Kigoma 12 surface | ecosystem: Environmental > Aquatic > Freshwater > Lake | place: Tanzania: Lake... | reverse complement strand
TAGCATCACTTGGAATTGATTATGAGGATTTCAAAGGTGAAGATGATGTAGATTATGAAGCACCAAACGGAGACTATATCAAGTCTTATCCACTCATCAATCGTGTAGAAGTGATTGGTAAAACTGGACGAGAGTTTGTTCAATATGACTGCTCTCACGTTCAAGTATCAGAACAAGACAACGGACGCACACTTAAGGTATTTCTATCGTGACTGAACCATTTTATCGTTTCTTTGTCGTTGATTATTTGGCAACAGGTGAGGGTAGGTCTTACTGGTTAAAAATTTGTCGCAACTATCAATCTGTAGATGATAGAGACCGTGAGAAAGAAAAATTTGCATCGTTTATTGGTCTTGGTGCAGACCATTATATGTACGGATTTGAGGAACTCACAGAAGAAGAGTTTATGAAAAGATATGATACTCTGGTTCCTCATAATGTTAAAATGATGCTTCAACGAAGAGACCAACCTGTATTTACTTGGGAAACACATTATCACTTTAATTACTCATAATGAAACTATTAGATAGGTACAATCAGTTTTATAATGATGAGTGTGCTGGACTTTCTCATGGCACACCTATCAGTATGGAACACTTACAGGCAATCACTCTTGAATGTGCTGTAAAAGCATTTGCCCGAAAGTATAACTACAAAGAAAGTATTCCCGTTGAAGACCTTTTGTTTCTTGCTAAGGAACTTATGAGACAGGGTGATGGAACAGTTGAAAAAGTGTCCACAAAGCACCGCAGACGGGACTTGGATGCCCTATAATACACTCATACACACAGAACTCTAATGTCTAACTTCTACACTCTCATTCCTGGAACTGATGTGCTCCGCAGTAAGATTGATGTCTTTACTTGGACTAATCCTGAAAATGAGAATGAAACTGAACGAGTAGAACTCACAGTAGATAATGCTGGTATTTTCATTACTTCTTGTTCTGGTGGTGCTCGTGAGGATATCAGTATTGAACAGAAGGATTTGGCAATCGGACTTGCCCGTGCTATTCTTGAAGCATATGGAGTTGGTTGATGGAACTCGCACGCAGACAAACAGCACTTCTTACAGTCGCACTCACAAACTTCTATGATGAGATTGCGAAAACTTCTACTCCTGAAATGAAGGCAGAAGCAAGTGAAACTCTCTAAAAAAGCAACAGGTCCACTGGATCAATTCCTATGAAATTCCTACCTTTTCTTCTTCTACCCTTCCTCTCTCTTCCAGCACAGGCAATTACTTGGAAAGAGTTCTGGGAACCATTTAGAGTTGAAAGCCATCATCACTATTATCCACGCCACATACGTTATATTCCGATGTGTAATGTCAGGGTTCATCACGAGGAATATGTCCCAGGTAACAGGTATCGTTCTGGATATGTTAGAACCTGGACTGAATGGGAACGAGTCCCTTGTGAGGATATCGATCATTATTGAATGTTAAATAGTATAACTGCTATACTGTTTATGGATGAATTACCTGATGGTATTGATGTTGATGAGGTATTGAAATGACACGGTGGACTAAAAACCCAGACGAGATTGTTCTGGAAGATGTAAAGATGGTTCATTATGAGACGATGGAAGAAGGTCGTGCTGTATGGTTGGGAATCTATCTTAATAACGGGCAAATTTTTCATCTAAACATTGGTGGGGACAATCTTTATGTTAATTACTCGGATGAGACAGTGGATTGATGATGTCTATTGGTCAACGACAAAAACTGCGAAGGATATTCCAAGAAGTGCAAAAGTAGTTGACACCTACAAAGGATGTGATATAGTAGAATGGAAATATGGTCCTCTTGCTGAGTATCATTACTTTTTACATTGCAACAACACTCGACCCGTGTATGAAAAATGATTGAAGTAAAAGAAGAAACTGATGGTTCATTCACAATTTCTTGGGATGAAAATGACCCACAAGAGTCTATGTTTAATACTTGGACCGAAGAAGATTTTATTAAAGCAATTTCCGACCATCTTGATAAACTGAAAAATGAAGAACAAGAAACACCAAATTAAATCTCGTTGGTATTATATCTTTTGGGGTGCTATGGCAGTTGCTGTAGTTGGTGGGCAAATTTATATTGGTGCAGGTTATCGTCAAATGTCAGAAGCATTTAAGAACATTCAGATTAGTGTGAGTTGCATAAAATGAATAATCTATCTAAAGAACAATTAGAAATCGTTGTTGCTGCTGTTCGTAAATATCAACATAATAATATTCAAGATATAAAATTATATAATGATTGCGTTGATATTCTGACTACTTTGTTTGATTTAACTTATACTCAAAAGAGAGAGCAAGTGCGATGAGTGAACTTTCCAAAGAACACAAAAAAGTAATCTATGATGCAGTGCGTCATTATCAAATGTCCTTTGCTTCACTTAGCAGTAAAAAATATCAAATCTGCGATGAAATCCTAAACAATTTTTTTGCAGATGCAAAAATTGGATATGTTGAACCAGCATATGAACTGTCCACTGAGAGGCACGGTGGAGACTTGGATGCCCTATAATGGGTTAATGAAACAAACACCCAATGGACAAACAAACTAAGTTTACTCTTGCTCTTATTCAGATTGACAATCTCTCAAAGATTGTTGAGGGGAATGAATATGAGAAATTTTTTGTATCTCACTTAATTCCAATTGAAATTGAACTCAAACGTCAACTTACTTTGTTGAAACGATGATTTATTTTCTAATTATTTCTGCTTCTTTTGCTTGGTTCTTCTTTGTTCTTTATTCACCTGTATTTGATTATCTAGACGAGAGAAATAAAAATGAATGAAAGACACATTGGATATGAGATTGATTGTGATTATCAGTGGATAAACATGCTCACAAAGATGAAAGAAAAGAATCCGCAAAGATTCTATGAGTTTTATGACGACAACACCATTTATCATTATATGGATAAACTTCAGTATCGTCATTTAACCACCGACTGACACTTGTGGAACTGGCACAGCACCCCTCCCATTGGGTCGGTGTTTCCCCTATAATAAGAGCATCCTCAAAAGGGTAATGACCGACTCCAATCTCTCCAAAATCAAACCCAAACTTCGCACTCAAGGTGTTGTGTCTGGGAACTTCGGACGTGCTAAAGTAAAAGCAGGTTCCCCGATGCGTGACCTTGGTGTGACTAATGTAAAGGTAGTTAAAGTCAACACTCAAAAAGATTATTTGCAACGTCTTCACTGTGCCTATGTGGCAACCAATGATGCAAAACTGAAGAAGTTTATCTTCAATGAAATCAAAAAGATTCTGATTCAACGAGGTGAGTGGTGAGAACTACTGTTTATGCTTACGCAGAAGTTGAACGTGCCTACAAGATTCTAACTGAACTTGTGGAACGTGAGAACAAACTTCATGAGATGGATATGACTATTATGAGTCAACATCTTGATGATATTCAATACGAGATTCTTCCAATGCTGGAAGAAATTGTTTACTTTGACCCTACTCCTTAAAAGTGGTTGGTTGATTAAATACATATGTATAACGATGGACGGTTTTTGGACCGTCCATTTATACTTGATTCCGCACCCTAAAGGTGCTATGATTACAAGGTAAACAAATCGAGGTTATGCCCGAAACTTATCAATTTACAGGTACTTATCAATTTACAGGTGATGCCATTACCCTTATTGGTTTGGTTGGTGTTATCAGCACTGTTGTTATTGTTTATTCCGTTTTTCGTTCTTACTGGTCTAGTCCTTATCGCAAATGAATTATCAACAATTCGAAAAAACACTTCCCGAGTATGAGAAAGACCTCAAGGAAGCAAAGAAAAAGTTCGATAAACTCTCAAAGCAATACAAAAAGTGTAGGAGTGCTTATCAAGCAGAGATGATGTATGATGACCTTACAATTCTAAATGAAGACATCTCTGAACTTCAGATGATTGTCAAAGAATTGCGTCAACAAAAGAAACTTGCGGAAATTGAATCTTATTGACATGGCAAAAACTGCTAGTGAATTTGCAAACGAATTAGTCGAAAATACAACAGTTAGGGATAACTTCCTTCAAGAGTTTGTTGATGAAGTAATTGATTCAATGGACCCGAAGGATATTATCCGTTCTTATGCAGATAGTCTTCTTCAAGACTTGCATAAGCAATGTGATGATAACCAAGAAGATTACATCATTCAAGAATGTGCTGAATGTTTCCCTTATGTCCTCCAACGATTCGGAGTCGAACTCGAAGACAATGCTAAAACCTGATACCTATGGTTATTGTCAAAAAAACTTTGAGGTTCTTGAACTTGTTTGCACTCAAGGGATGAAACACTACAATCAACTCTTGAATGATGTTGACAATGAAATTGATGAGTTCTTTTATAGGGAACACTTCAATGAATACAAGTGGTATGACGTTTGATACCCTTGTGCCACTAATCCTTCTGGAACATAACACTTTACAGATGCCCCCACATCTGCTATGATGTATTCATCAAGTCAAGGAGGTTTCAAGATGATTGACACTTGTATTCTTCACGATGACTACGAGGACTTCGCACAGAAGTTTCTCGGTGTTGATTATGAAGATTATGTAAATCTTCAACTTGGTCTCGGTGACGAAGATGAAATCGAAGTTGAGCATCCTGTAGGTGCTTAATTTCACGGTTAATTCTTACGGGCATCAAAGGTCCAAACTTTGAGTAAGACCCACACCTCCTATGCCTCTTAACAATGCACAAACCTGGAGGTTTATGTCTCAGTAACTCAGTGGACAAGAGTATCCGCCTTCTAAGCGGTTAGTCGTAGGTTCGAATCCTACCTGAGACGTTATTCCTTCTTATCATGAAACTCAAAGTTCTTAGTGATTTACACCTGGAGCATTTTACTGCCTGTCAGGTGTATCCTGTTGGTGAGGGTGATGTTCTAGTTCTTGCTGGTGATATTCTTAATGCCAAGCATTTCAAGACTAATGGTTATATCCACGCAGTCTATGATAGATTCTTGGATGATTGCAGCAAGAACTATGATAAAGTTCTTTATGTATTTGGAAATCACGAATACTATGGATACAATTACGAAGGAAGTAAGAAAAAAATAAAAGAGCATCTTCCTAATAATTTTCAAATCCTTGATAATGACACAGTTAAGATTGGAGACTGGAACTTTATAGGTTTCACTCTCTGGACTGACTTTAGAAATGAAAATGCTCTAGAGATGATGGAAGCAGCACAGTGTATGAATGACTACAAAGTTATTCGTATCACTCCAAAGTATCGGAAACTGAATCCAACTGATACTCTTAATTTCCATAAGGACAGTAAGAAGTATCTGTTGAATCAACTACAAACACTGAATGAAAACGTATTTGTCATCAGTCATCACGCACCAAGTTATCAGTCGATTCCTCAGGAATACAAAAAGAATGCAAATGGTGCTTATTGTAGTAATCTTGATACTCTCATTCTAAATCATCCTCAAATCAAATACTGGGTTCACGGACATACTCACAATGCTTTTGATTATATGATTGAAGGTTGCCGAGTGGTTTGTAATCCTGGTGGTTATCCTGGTCAAAATACTGGATGCAATCCAGATTTGTTCTTTGACATCTAGATATAAGGGGAGGTAGAATCTCCCCACTTACTAAACACTCAATAGGTCGATGGACTACTTACAAATTGAACCAAATCAAACAATACTTGTTCTAAACGCATCTTACGAACCAATCAACTTCACTAATTGGAAGAGAGCAATTGTGCTGCTTATGAAGAATAAGGCACAGGCACTTGGCAAAAGAGTTATCCGTCTGGTTAATTACATTAAGTTGCCGTATGAGAAACTCGCACAAAACAAACCATCAAGGACAATGATTTACAAACGTGATGGTCACAAGTGTCAGTATTGTGGTTCAACAAAAGAACTTACCATTGACCACATTATTCCTCGTTCCCGTGGTGGACAAGATACTTGGGAGAATCTAGTTGTTGCTTGTATGCCTTGCAATACTAAAAAGAGTGATAAACTTCTTGAAGATACTAATTTAGTTCTTCAATCTGTTCCAAGAAAACCAATCAATAAGATGTTATTCTCTCTGGATAGGTCGAATGTTCCTGAATGGAAAGAATACTCTTATGCCTAAACTCGATGATGAGTTTTATACTGTAGAGTATGAACTTATGGGTGAAACTAAGTTTGCTTGCTACTTTAATCTTGAATCTGCACAAGAAGCAATGATGAAAATGATTAAGAAAGGAATGGGTGTAAATGGGTTAGAAAATAGGTCTCTCAAAAAATAGTCAGTGTGCCACTTGTTGCACTGTCCATCACCCCTTCCATTTGCTTGGGAGGGGTGTTATACTATGGAGACAAGCAAAGGGGAGGAATGACACCGAATTGGCAGCATAACTCTGGCAAGCAAAAGAACACTAAAGGTTCTTGCAAAGGGAAACTCAAAGCAAGAAAACAAGCACTTCAGCACATTAAACGCAAACTCGAAGTAATTAAATGACTTATCAAAATCTTCTGGAGATTCTTCAGACTCTCACTCTGGAGCAGTTGAAGATGGATGTGACAATCTATGACATGGGTGATGATGAGTTTTATCCGATGAATGGTTTTCATTTCACAGATAAAACTGTTGATGTCCTTGACCCCGAGCACCCTTACATTTCCTTCTGATTATGTATCGTAACCTTGCTGACCTAAAACAACGGGTTGATGACCTGATTGCAACTTATGGTGAAGATGCCTACGTTGCTGCATTTGTTTTCAGTCCTGCTGATGTATTCGAGATGGATGAAAACAATGATGAAATCTATCTTCCCGATGAAGATGTTTGTGAAGTTCTTTATGAGGTAGGAAACACCGATTACATTTACGAGCAAATCGGTGAGATTATTGATGATGAAATTGCCCGTCTAAAAATCAAGAAAACTATCAAAAAATGAAAGAAGTTACTATCACTGTTAAACTTGTCCTGGAGGATGACCAACCCTCTTGCGATTGGATTTATGAAAGCATTTACGAGCAACTGAATCATGATGCGGGAGAAGCAATCCTTGAGTATGATGATTCTGAACCAGATGTAAGTGTAGGAACAACTGAATAATGAAACTGACCATACAAACTGCTGCTGCCTTTGAAAGAATTGATGAGGCACTGATGGGTAAAACACAAGATGATTATGATTTTATAGTTTCTAAAATCAAATCTCTCACTGAGAAAATCAAACGAATTGAAGTCATTACAAACGAGTTAAACAACGGATGAACAACACCACTCTAGTGCAAGAACAAATCCTTGATTTGATACAACAATTTTGCGATGTTCTTCGCACCAACTTTCAATCATATTCTATTGCACGTCATCAAGAATACATTACCAAAGGTGAGAATGTAGACTATCACCAAAAGTGCATTGATGAACTTTCTATGGGTGAAGGACTCTATAATTTCACTTGTGATAAAGCAAGGAAGTATGCAAAGATTATAATGCACACACCCGAAGGTCAACGCAGTGCTCACGCATTTGTTGACTTGAGCACTGGTGATGTATATAAGTCTGCATCTTGGAAAGCACCTGCAAAGAATGGTGTGAGGTTTAATCTTGCTGATGAGAAGTCTCGTCAGGAAATGTATCAACGTGCTGACTGGGCAGGAGGTTATCTTTACAAATGAACTCTAAAACTACTGCTTACATTTTTCTCGCATTTATTGCAGTTCTTTTATGGAACTCCTTTATTATTCAACGTGATAAAAAAATGTTTGATGCTTATGATAAAGCAGTAGGCATTGAACGGTTGAAGTATCCACCAAGCAATTCTCTAAAGACTTGGTGCGAGAGGCAGGCAGGTTGGCATCCAGATTGTAATGTTGAATGATTGTATAAATTAAAGAAGTTGTTTAATTGACAGATGCCATTTCATTACATTCCAAAAGTTAATGATTATGTCAAATGGAAACACATGGAGGGATGGGTGTATTTCAAAGATGAGGAGTACATTTCTATTGAGATTGCAGTAAAGGATAAACTCTGCAACAAAGGTTCCTTTCATAAGAAAGACCACCTTCTTATTCTGTGCTATCAGAACCAATGGAATCAACTTGAATATGTGACATCAAGGGAGTCGGTTTATGATACCGATATGCCACTTGTAGAGGTGGCACTGTAAAGTCCCGTGGCACCCCCTGATGCCCTATAATACAGGGACACAAGCAAAGGAGACCATATGATTCTTGATGTGTTTCACTACACCACTTCCCGTTGGGATTGGCACGATGGTAATGTGAATCAGATGTGGATTCAAGAGATTGAGGAATCTCCTGATTGCTACCGTTATGTTGCTGTTGCATACAATCCTCGCAAGGATGTAAGTATGGTGATGAGTGAACCTCGTTGCTATGCTGATACTCTTCAATGGGTTCGCAAGTTCTGTGGTTCTTTCAGTATTCTTCCTGAGTTCTCTGTTGCTGTTTGATTGATTATGACACTTACACAAGTTAATGGTAAAAAAGTGAAGCAGTTTGCTATTACTGCTCCTGGATTTGAGTTTCCTGATTATGTTTATGCGGAAACAAGGGAGCAGGCAATCCTAGAATGGGCAGAAACTATTGTTTTTGTTGAAGTAACTGAAATCGAACAAAACTGATTATGACTATTAACTTCACCCGTTTGTCTGCTGGTATCTACGAAGTTCAGAAGGATTCTAACACTGTTGGATTCATTCGTAAAGCAACTGCATCTAAGTGGATTGTGACTGATGTTGTAGATACTCCTCAGCATGTTTCTAAGACACTCAAAGAGGCAAAGGATGCTTGTATCAACCTGATTATCTTTGAGGTTGACAACACTCCTGCTGATGTGTATAATGACTCTGTGGAGGTTGATAAGGTCAATCCTGAACTCAATAAGAAACTTGAGGGTTCTTTGCATTGCTATAAGCAAGTTCCTGGAACTGATAAGTTTGAGGAAGTGTGTCCGAGTGAGTTTGGATTTGCTAAACCAACTCTTGAACCGATTGAGTTCTGATGACTTATTTGATAGTATATTTGATACTTCTGGGAGTATCTGTTGGATTTAATTATTGCCTTCATTCACTTAATTCGCAAGATAAACACGATGCATGAATCTACTCTTGACCTCTTTTGCAATCATGACTCTGACGAGTTTGCAGATGAGTATGCAATGGAAATTGAACGTAAAGCAGCAGAACTTGAAGTGACTGTTGATTATTACCTTGCGGAGTTTGTTTGATGTCAGATTGGGAATGGGAAATACAAGTTATTACTCAAACTGGTATTTACGAGACAGTTAAAGTTCCTGGAAGTTTTAACTATGTCGATGCTCAAAATGCAGCATTGAGTATGACTGGTGGCAAAAGAGTTGCCACCTATAATCAAGTACCAGTTGCCCAATCACAATCTCAAGTTGTAGAAGTTCATCATTATCATGAACCAGAACAAGATAATGAAGAGTTTTATCAACAACTTGATGAAGCAGAGATTGAAATGTATGATTTAATGTGTCAAATTGCAATGGAGAAAGGAGAAGAACTCCCGACTATTTCTGAGTTTTATGAGTGGTTGGAATCTTAACCTTTTGTTCCACTTGTGAGACCGTCCAGCATCCTTCCCGATTCCACGGGAGGGTGCTATACTGTATGAATACAAACGTGACCTGACCTATTGATGCTGACTCTTCTTCCTTATCAACAACGTGCTCTTGATGCTGTGCAAAAAGCAATCAGGGGTTCTGTGTATATTCCTACTGGTGGTGGGAAGACTGTTGTGATGATGGAAGATGCCCGTCAACGTGTTCTTAATGCAAAAGAACCGATGACGTTTGTTGTTGTTGCACCTCGAATCCTGCTTGCAAATCAACTCTGTTCGGAGTTCGAAGAATATCTCAAAGAGCAAAACGTTGCTTATATGCACGTTCATAGTGGTGAAACTCATCATCAATCCTCTACACGTCCATCTGTCATTGCAGAATACAATGACACAGCAATCGGAAGTGGCAAGCATCAGTTTATCTTTACCACTTACAATTCGATTGGTCGGGTGAATGAAGCAGACATTAACATTGATGTTGTGTATTTCGATGAAGCACACCACTGTGTGAAACCTTCTAACTTTGTAGGTATCGCACACACTTCAGCAGTTGCAGATAATGCTTATTTCTTTACTGCAACTCCTAAGTTCAATAACAGTAAGGAGTCGATGAATAATACTGATGTGTATGGCAATAATATCATCAGTATTCCTGCACAAGAACTCATCGAGGCAGGCAGTATTATTCCTCCTCGTGTTGTGCCTTATGAAGCACAAACCATTCGCACTAAGGAAAATGCACCTTTTGTAGATGCAGAGAACATTGTAGGGATTCTGTCAGGTATTTCTGATTGTGATGCACCTAAAGTTCTTGTTGCTGCACCGAGCACTAAAGTAATTTGGGCAATGTTCACTGAAAGTGATTTGCTGCAACAACTCAATGAGATGGGTTACACTATTATGCACATCACTTCTAAGCACGGTGCTTATATTGACAAACAGAAAGTGTCTCGTGAAGTCTTCTTTGAGAAGATGAATGAGTTTGGTGCTGACCCTGACAAGAAGTTCATTGTGTTTCACTACAGCATCTTGTCTGAAGGTATGAATGTTCACGGTCTGACTCATTGCATTATGCTTCGCAATCTTCCTCTAATTGAAATGGCACAAACTGTTGGTCGTGTGATTCGTATGCACCGTGATGACAGACAAGCAATCGCAGAAGGTAAGATGAAAGCAGGTGAGTTTGCTTTCTATAAGAAACCCTTTGGCACTATCACTATTCCTGTCAACAACAACTATGGTGATAGGATTGCCCGTCAACTTCAGACTGTGGTTGATACCATCTTTGTGAAGGGTGAAGTGCTTGCTGCCTAAATACCCTTAGATTTTCTTTCTTTTTCAATGAAAACCTTTGCTCAATTTCTTCAACAATTAGAAGAAGCAAAATCATACAGAAAGGTCTATGCTGCAAAAGTTGCAGCAGCAAGACAAAGACAGTTTGATGACATTGAAAACAGAAAGAAAAGATTTATGAAGCAAAGAGAGCAAGAGCAAGAAAGAAAAGAACATGAGTCAGAGCAAAAACGTGAAGAAGAAGAGCATAAAGAGTATGTGAAGCACGTTGATAAATTGAGAAATGATATTAGACAAGAAATCAAGCATGAATACGGAATTAAAGATAAGAGAGATAAGAAGTAGTATAAATCTCTATGTGTCACGCATAGATTGTAATGCCATTTAGTAAAAAGTTTCCTAAATCAGGTGAAACTAAACATATCAGAGTTCCAGTTGTATATGCTGACCTAGTGTTGGAACTTATGGAACTCTTTGAACATAGATTTGATGTTGATAAGGGAAAACATCTACTGAAGAAATACATAAACAATCTCAGTTGAGTCTTGTGAGTCCATGTGCCAGTTGAACTTGTGGCACAAACCCCTTGACTTCTGCACCTGTATCGGTTACAGTGTATTCACACACAAAGAACACATGCCCAAACTGTCCACAAATCAAGTTGCTGCTAAACTGAAAGTTACTGACTTCACAGCATTTGATAAACCTGGCAAGAATAAGGGTGCCCGTGGTCAACTGATTGAAAATGCTCTGGGTATTCTTAATAGTTCTGCCCTGACTGATTTGATTGATGGTGAACTCAAAACTTTTACTCAAGGTGAGAGCATTGCTATAACTCAAATTAAGCATTGTCTTGAAGAAATTATTGATGAGCAAGTGGGTTTTTATGATAGCAAGGTAGGACAAAAACTTGCTCAAACTATCTACGTTGGTTTCACACGTTCTAATGATTACATTGGAACTGCTGTTATGAACTTTGATAGTTGCCCCACTCATTTTGTTCATCTTGCAGAAGATTATGAATACATTTGTAATGAAATTCGCAATCGTTATGCCAATGGTAAGGAACTGACTACGATTACTGGTCCTAACAAACTCCTTCAGATTCGCACAAAAGCATCTAAAACTAAGCAAGGTTATTATGTGCCTCTGTGCTATAATGGTAAGCAACTGAAAGATAAAAACATGGCATTTTATCTTTGCACTCAGTTCGGTAAAACTATCGTATGATTTTTAATGAATAAACCTTTTCTAAAGTGGGCAGGTGGTAAGTTTAGACTGCTGCCCCAACTTATTCCTATTATTGGGTATCCAACTCAATTTATTGAACCGTTCAGTGGTGCAGCAAGTGTATCACTGAACATTGTAGATTGCCCAGTCATTGTTATCAATGATGCAAATAGTGATTTGATTCAGATTTATCAACATTTAATTTCTGAAGGAAAAGACTTTGTTGATTATTGTGAGTCATACTTCATTGAAGGAAATGATGAAGTAGTTTTCTATAGAAATCGAGAACTGTTCAATGAAACTACAGACAAAAGAGAGAAGTCTGCATTGTTTGTCTATCTGAACAAACACAGTTTCAATGGATTGACTCGATACAACAAACAAGGTAAGTATAATGTTCCTTTCGGAAAGTATAAGAGTGTGACTTTCCCAAGGATTGAGATGATTAACTTCACCAACACAATGAGAGAGAAGAATCAACTATACATGCACTCTCTTGATTTCTCTGAAATGAAGTTGTATCAAAACATCAATGATAAAACTGTTGTTTATTTTGACCCACCTTACATTCCATTGAGTGAAACATCTAATTTTACAGATTATCACACCGAGGGATTTACTGATTCAGACCAAATCCGATTAGTTGAACTTGCAAAGTATCTAAAAAGTCAAGGAGCAAAAGTAATTATCAGCAATCATGATGTAGAGAGGGCAAGAGAACTCTATTGTGATGCAAGAAAGATTATTGAAGTTGATGTTACTCGCAGTGTAGGTGCGAGCAATGAATCAAGAGGAAAAGTTAAAGAACTAATTGCGATTTACTGACCCTGGTGTGCCACTTGTAGGGGTGGCACAGATGCGGTTGCGGTGCCTGGGATTCTGGGGTATTATGGATTCATGATTGAGGAAGTCCAATGACTTACACCCCGCATCTGACAAACATTCCTTATTTGCAGGTGCCAGAGAATCGAGTGCGACTTGCATTTGATTGGTATAAACGGAATGTAGACCATCCTCTGAACTTTCCGTGCTATGCTTATTGGATTCAAGAATGTGAAAATGACGGAACTGATTACTGAAACTATGCTTGAAACTGTGCTGACGATTGAAGAAATCCTGACTGAGAAGCAACTGACTGCTCTTCGGGACATTATGTATTTCTACAAAGAGTTTGAGTTGGAACTCTATGAGTATCCTCCTGAAGATACTTTGTTCACCAAAACTCAACGAGAACTGTTCGACATCTTTGACATCAAATGACTTCAATCTCTTTTACATCTGGTGAGTTGCTGGACATTATCTCTGCACTTGAAGAGAAAGAAGATTCTCTGTATCTTGCAGAAGACCACAATCTTGCTGCTTATTACATGAATCTGGGAGTTCAATTCCAAAAGGTTTATGACAGGTTGCAAGAGTTTGTTCCTGAGAACCGAGTTGCCAATCTTGTCCTTGCTGTAAATTGATGTCGCATCCACGCAAAGTAATTGTTAGACCTAAATCCAAGAAAGCAAAGAATAGACTTTGCAATGTAATGGATAACAACCCAACTTGCATTGTAGAGCAAGACAAGGGTGATGGTATGTTGTTTCTCGCATCAGAGAATAAAAAATATTTCTTCTGGGTAAATGTCAATGACTTTTGGGAATGTGATTGGGAGGTATTATGATGAAACCTAGATTCCGTGCTGTTCTTGAAATGGCAATCGAAGAAGGTGTAAGGTTTGGATACAATCGTGCTTTTAAGCATGTAGAGAATCCACACATTGATGCTATTACTGATAGCATCGTAACTGAAATCTTTAATTCACTCGACACTTGGTTTGAGGACGTAAATGATGTTGAAAACTAAAATGAATCCTGAAGTTAAGCAAAAGTGGATTGATGCTCTGCGTTCTGGTAAATACGAGCAAGGCAGTGAGAAACTCCGCAGTGTGAGTGGTTATTGCTGCCTTGGTGTTCTGTGCGATTTGTATTCACAAGAACACGATGTTAAATGGGAGTTCAGGGGTATTGCAGAAACTAATCTTCAATCTCAGGACTATTGGTATTTTGATGACCAAAGTGAGTTCACTCCTGATTCAGTTAGGGATTGGGCAGGATTATCACATGGCAATCCAAATGTCCGAGTGGATGTAACTGATAATGATGAGGATGATTGGTTTTATCACGATGAGATTGCCAACCTAAACGATTCGGGTTACACTTTCAATGAACTTTCTAATTTAATCGAACAACAATTTTAATGGAACAAACGACCGTGACTCAATATAAATCTGTGAATCTCACGATTTATTTTAATGCCGATTTGGATGATGGTGAAGTTCAAGACTTTATTGACCGTATGACTGATAAGTATAATCATCCAGATGACATTATCAGAGATTATGAATACTGGTATGATGAGTGAGTCTTGAGTGAGACTGTGCCACTTGTAGAGGTGGCACACTACACTCTCCAAACCCCTGCTGAGGGTGCTATCATTACAAAGTAATCGAGGTTGAGAGACCCAATGCCTGCAATCGAAGTGAATCTCAAAGAATCGACTGTTGAGTTCATCAAAGAACTTGTTGAGAATAACTATTCCGACGAAGACATTTATGAGTTCATCGGTGAGCACGGTGAAGATAACCTCGTAAAGTTCTACGAAGATTACTGTGAACTTGGTGAGGATTATTCTTATGAAGCAGTAGATGCTTTTGTTGAGTATTATGGTCTCGACCAACTTCCTGGTTTCCAAGATTCCTACCGTGGTGCTTGGAGTTCTAAAGGTGAATATGTAGAAAACTTTGTGAATGACTGTTATACTACGGACATGCCTGGTTTTCTGGAGATTGATTGGGAAGCAAGTTTCGAGAATCTCGATTGCGTTTATGAAGGTGGTTTTGTGTTCGACACTCAATTCTGATGCGACTTTATCTTCAAGACAAGGCAGTTGAATTGATTCTCTATTGCTTGGAACAACAAGCATACGAGTTCAATGAGGAAGAAAAGAAGGATTATGAACACATCCTTCAGTCAATTGAAATTGCAAACTCCTACGAATACGATTTCTGATGAAACTTCAATCTAACGATGGTAATATGGTGGTAGATTTCTACCCCATCAAAACACCTTTTGGTGATGTTTCTAAAACTTGGTTTTTGAAAGTATTGACCTTTATGGGTCAAAGTCAATCCAAGAAGTTTCTCAATAAAGTTGAGATGAACAGAGAAATCAATGAGTATCTCAATCATAATGTTCCTTATGAAGTTATAGATTTTAATACGATTCCACAACTTGCCAATCCTTTCCATGGTGCAGTCTAATGCTTCTGAAACTAACTGACATTGAGTTTGACTTTTATGATGGGGAAGATGAACTTCCCTATGATGAGCAGGTTGCAGTTGCTAAATCTGTGATTGGTGAAGTCTTTGAAGTTGATAATGAAGATGAACTTGCTGATTTGATTTCCGACCAAACTGGTTGGTGTGTCAATTCACTTGATTACCTTGTAATTTCTGAATCCTACTGAAATGTCTGATTTTAACCGCGCACAACTCACTGAAGACTACATCCAAACACTCATTGAGAATATGGATTATAAAACAATGGAGTGTTTTGTTTATAGTTCTCTGAAAGAGAATCTTTCTGCCTACACTGATGAGGAACTTCTCACTGAAGTTGAGGAATACAATCCCGAACTGCTGGAATCTGCCTGATTCTCAACAGTTTCAGATAGACCGTCGATGAGACTGCTGCCAATGACCTAGGGCACCTGAACCCCAGATTGCGGAAAAATCCCAAATCAACAGTTTCACACGAGACTGCAATGGGACTGCATCCTGCGGGGAGGGGTGCCTAGGTTGCAGGTAGAATCAGAGAAGAAACAAAAACTCTTCTCGGTCTCATTATGTGTCCCGCATAGGACTCAGGGGGTTGGTGCTTCCGAGCAAAATCCATTCTCACCGAGTCCAACTATGCGATGTGCCACTTGTTCTAGTGGCACAGTAAATGAGCACGGGGTCCAAAATGTGGTATTGTATAGGGGTGGTGAGGGAGGCAATAAGACCACCTCGATAACGTCAAATGGCATCTTGGCAAGTATGCTGTTATCTAACCTCATCACTTCAACTCAAACTCTATCTTAATCAAAATGACTGCTGTTGCTACTTTTTCTGCTGATGTGATGCTCGGTATGCTTCGCAAGGGGCAGACTGGAACTCAGATTCTTGACATTCTGAATGTTCTGGTTCCTGAGCAAACTGAACTCACTCGTGAGCAAGTTTGTGAAGACCTGGGAATTGCTGATTGTCCCGAGAATGATGATGAGATTGCTGCTTATCTTGCCGCAGTCTGATTAAATAGAAACGATAGAGTGCAAGTCCCTGTTACATCCTGATGAGGTGTATCACACTTGCACCATCAAACTAATTCATTTGTTTTTGACTCCGATGTTTCTTTCTTGCCCTGTCTCTTTTGACCTGATTGATGCTGAGTGGTATCAAGATGTAGATAATGCCAAAGAAGATGCTCTTGATTGGAGTGTTGAACTGTCTGGTGAAACTGTGATTGTTTATCAGGCAGTTGAGGGTGAAGATGGTGAATACGAGTTTGATAAACTCTATTCCATCTGTGCCTGATTTTTTCCATCACAACTAAAGTAAAACAATGACTCAAGCAGAACTGTCTGATGCTATCTGTGAAGCACTCAATAATCTGTATAACTGGGATGTGAATTGCTTTCACTATTGGATTGAAGAGTTGTATGATGGTGATGATGAGATTTGGGATAACTGGACTTTAGATAATCTTGCTCGCATTGAGAAAGATGTGATGTATGCTTTCGGTGATTTGATGGATGAGGGTCGTACCGAACTGATTGATAAGTGAAGACATTAACATTTAAGGCACCAAATAAGATGAAAACTATAATTCTCATCTTTGCAGTTGCATTTATTTTCTCTCCTAGTGTGAGAAACCTAACTGCAAATACTCTTTACACTGTTGCTGACATTATCAGCACAACTCGGTGAGTCCAGTGTTGAGACGTGCCACTTGTTCTAGTGGCACACTAAAAGAGCACTGGAACTTTTTTCTGGTAGATTAAGAGGGTGGAGGGAGCAGTCCCACCCGAGTCCCATTCTTTATTTGATTATGGAACGTCAGCAAGTCATCGCAAAGATTCAATCCATCCTGAAACTTCAGAATGGAACTTCTTTTGAGGGTGAAGCAGATGCTGCTGCTAAGATGATTGATAAACTGTGCAAGCAGTATGGTGTAACAATCTCTGAAGCAACTGAAACTCAAGTTCTTGATGAGTCTTTTATCTCTTTCAAGAAAACTAATGTTGCTCTGACTACGATTGCTAATGCGATTGCAAAGTTCTATGATGCAATGGCATACCTGAAGAATGGTGATACTAAGTCTCTGCAAGTGATTGGTAGTGAAGCACAACAAATCCAAGTGCGTCTCTATTATGATTACCTGGTGCAGGTGATGGAGAAAGAGGCAGATGTTGCACATAAAGCAGAAAAAGTTATGGCAGATTTGACTGGTAAAACTGTTTCCCGCAGTTTCAAATTGAACTTCCGTAAAGCATTTGCTGATAAGGTTGCAGAACGTCTGCGTGAAATGAAAGAAGCAGAAGGTCGAGTGCATGATGATGCTGATGCAGTGAAGAGCAAACTCTCCACGATGCGATTTGGACGTGCAAAGAAGATGAATGGTGCTAACGGTGCTGGTGCTTATGCTGGTTCCAATGTTGGTGCTGGTGTTTCTTTGAACCGTCAAGCATCTGGTTCTGTGACTAAACAACTCTGTGGGGTGTGAGTTAAACACCCTTTCTTTTTTCCCCTTTGATTCTTGATACAATGAACGCACAAATGTCTGTTGGTGAGTGTAAAGTAATGTGGGTTGTTGGTGCATTGGAACGACTTGCAACTCTTGGTTTGATTGGTCCTGACATTCCACTGAAACTGAGTTCTAATGCTATTGAAGATTATCTACTAATTGACGAGCATCGGGAGCATTTGTTTGAGTCGGACTTTGAAATTGCAACTATTTTTACTGCACTTGCCGATGATGAGTGTGACCCAGAAATTCAAGACCCAAATGATTACAAACCAATTATTGATTTGCTGATTCAATATAAAGACAATCGCACTGAGATTGTTAAGTATGCACTGTCCCAACAACTTGTTTGATACAATGTTTGACCTTCTTCAATTTCAACCGCATCTGAATGGTATTTCTGGTGCGATTGCTGCACGACATAAGTTTGAGAATGATTGGAGTATTTCTGTTGTTGCTGGTCCTCCGAACTGTGGTTTGTATGGTAATATCAATGAGAATACTTATGAGGTTGCAATCTTCCGACCGAATGGTAATATGACAGAAGATGTAATGGGTTGGAATACAAAAGCAGAAGTTTCTGCAATGATGAAAGTTCTCTCTCACCTTTGATTCAAAGGTAGCATCAACTCATGTGAGTCCAACTATGCGATGTGCCACTTGTTCTAGTGGCACACTAAAAGAGCACAGACCCCAAAAGGTGCTATATTAAGAGGGTGGAGGGAGCAGGTCGCACTGTCCCACCTAAGTCTAATTCTTTATTTGAATCAAGATGACTGCTGCACAACGGATGGAAAAGCAATTCTTCATTCATTTCATTCAACTGATTGATGAAGTTCAGGGTAAGCAAAAACTTCCTTCGCAGATTCAATCGCATCGTAAATCTTCTTGGGTGAAGAAAGTTTCCAATCCGAAGCAAAAGAAAGATGCTCTTGCTCGCATCTAAATCTTTCATCTGTCCCACATAAACAAACAACCAATGCTGATTAAGACTGTTTTCGACATTCAGACGAAACAACCTGTTTATGCTGTGTGTGAAACCAAGACTGAACGTTGTGGTTTTGTGACTTATTCCATCACCAAAGCAATTCAAGCAGCACAATGTAAAGATTTCAATCAACTGCAAACTCTGATCAATGCCTGAAATGTATCAAATCTCTTTTCAAGTTCCATATACAAATGAGTGGAGAACTCGATTCTATGATACACTTCAAGAAGCAGAAGATGCCGTAGAGTTTTATAATTCTTTTATTGGTTTTCCTGCTCAAGTTATCAACACTCAAAATGTCTAAACAAATGTTTGAAGTTTCTTATCAAATTCCTTACAATGATTGTGAGTGGAGAAGTCAATATTTTAACACTCTTGAGGAAGCAGAAAGAATGGTAGAGTTTTACCGTTCTTGTGGATCTCCTGCTCGATTGAATCAACGTCAAGTGAGTAACTAAAATGGTAACAGTTGGTTGGATACTTTTAATTGGTAAGACTGCAACTGCAATCTGGGCAATTAAAGTTTTTATTCGAGAATACAAGTATTTCAAAGCACAAGAAATCAAATGGAAGAAATGATTTTCCGATTCACTCCTGAAGAATTAGAAGTTCTTCAATCTGTTCTTCAATTCATTGATGGAGACATTCCTGATTGGATGAATGAAGATGCTTATGATTCTCTGTTCAACAAAGTAATGTCCAACTGATGAAAAAGAAAACTAAAATCGAATTGCTGTCTAGAGCAATCGACGGTAACGAACTTCTGATTATTCTTAATTCCTTCAAATGATTCTCATTCGCAAAGAAGATTACGGTTGCATTTTCACTCTTGACACTGATTCTCAAGAGTTGTATTATGCTCCTATCTACGCAGACAACACTGTAAATCTTTCTGAATTTGCACCTGTTGATCTAAACGAAGTAGATGATGAATATGATGTACTTACTATTCATCAAGAACTGATTGCCCTAAACAAATGAAACAAACAGTCAAAGACGTTATTCATCAACTGGAAAAGATGAATCCGAATGATACGGTCTTTTCTCTTCTTTATACAAAACAAGATGTAAAAGAATTAGAGCATTATGACCCAGTTACAAATGAAATTGTTTATCCATACAATGATGAACTTGCAGAGGAAGTTCTTTCTAATTTAGATTGTTATGATGTAATCTATGAGACTGTGTATAATTGTATGAATGAAGAAATCTCTTATCAAGTCGATCAACTCTCAAGAAAAGAAAACATTACACTCGAAGCTGCTTCTTACTAATACAATTCAAGAAACAAGAGATGAATCAGTAAGAATAAGAGATAATTATCTTTTTTTATGTGATTGTGTAATAAGAGATAATTAAAAAAAATGTATTAAAAAACATATGTTTGTGTTTTGTGTTGATTAGAATAAGAGGTTGAAAAGTGTTATAAATACCCTTTCTCTCCTTATTGTATGCCTCTCTAATCGGTCTCTAATCCCTGTTCTTATACTCTCTAAATCCTTCTAGTTATTGCCGTCTAAGCGTGCATTGTATCATAAAACCTCAGAAAAGTCAAGCACTATAAGACACTCCAAAAACTGGCACACGATAATTCCCCAGCACAACTTTACAGTTATGTCAAGGGGTTTCGTGTATTATAATACTTAATAAGACTCTGAGAACTCATACGTCTTATGAGACTCGGAGGATTTTTATTTGTTCGTCCATGAGACTCAAAAGACTTATGCGTTTCATTCGTCCAAGGACACTCTGAGAACTGTCCATTCGTCTTATGAGTCTTATGCAGTTCGTGCTAGATTTATAGGGCGGGAGGAGAGGGAATTCGTTATAAACACCTAATGCTTATAAGAATTGCACAGGGGTTGATATAAAGTTTTCCACAGTTTCCACAATACTTTTTCCACAACCCTGTGGAAAAAGTATAAGAGTTTTCCACAGGTATCATACCTGGGATACAGTTTCTTATAACAATCACACAGTGTTGTATAGTGCCTTATGTTTTGTCCTTATCTGTTGACAACTGTGCCGTCTTCGAGTATTATGATACCTGGGGTATAGTTTATTATTCTAATTCCTCAGTGTTACTTAATTCGTTATATCTGCCCGATTCGGTATACTTATACCCCCGTAATAGTTTATTATTCTTTATATCCAGTATAGTTTTATTATTATTCGTTATTGTTCGTTTATTATAATTAAACAGTGTTGTTTAATTCTTATAGACAGTATATTGCGATTGATGGTATAAAGTATTAAGAACCGATGCCCCCCTAAAAATAAAAACGCATAACTACCCTAATCTATAAAAGTATGATTGTGCCATTGAATTTGTCTTTGAGAAAAAAAAATTCTCTAAGTACGAAAACCACCCATAAGGAAGAGTTTGAGTATATCGGAGTGACCCTCGGAGAACTTATGAGAATTATGGTGAAAAATCTTAGAAAAAATTTTCGGGCAGCAAAAAAATCTCAAAAGGTTGATATATAAATGGAAAAAGAATAATATGACAGGATATGTTAGAAGTTACAGACTATGAGAGAGAGTTGTTGATTGAATGCATACAATTCCGACTCGAAACGGACAAGACAGCAAATTCAAATGAGATTCTCAGGGAAGAATTAGAAGAATTACTCTTCAAGGTAGAAGATTCTGATGAATACGTATAATATTGAAGTAAATGGTGTTACAATTGTAGAAAAGGTAAATCCAGAAGATTTAGAGGTGACTTTAAATCAGGTCAGAGGACTTGTGTGGACTTCTGGTGGAAATAATGAGGATATCAAAGTGATTCTAAATAATAGGGAAGACCCATTGCAATGATTGATTTGTAGTGGTATAATGTTAACGTCGAAATTATTTTTTTATGGCAAAAGGATTTACGATTAAAGCAAACGCACCGACGACTAAGAAAGTTGTTGACGAATTTAATTTAGAAGAAGCAAGAGCAATGGTAAAAGGAAAGTCCATTGTTTTTTGTTTACCAGGTAGAGGTTGTTCATATATTTTTCTGAAAGCATTTGTTCAATTGTGTTTTGATTTGGTACAGGCAGGAGCAAGTATTCAGATTTCACAGGACTATAGTTCCATGGTAAACTTTGCACGTTGCAAGTGTCTTGGAGCAAATGTTCTCAGAGGACCCAGACAGAAACCTTGGGATGGTAAACTTGAATATGATTATCAACTCTGGATTGATAACGACATTGTGTTTGACACTGAGAAGTTCTATCGTCTTGTAGCAATGGACAAAGATATTGCTGCAGGTTGGTACATGACTGAAGATGGTCACACCACGTCTGTTGCACACTGGTTAGAGGAAGAAGACTTCCGTACTAACGGTGGAGTGATGAATCATGAAACTGGAGAGACGATGCAGAATCGTCGTAAACCATTTACAGTTGATTATACTGGATTTGGTTGGGTATTAATTAAGAAAGGTGTCTTTGAATCTCTTGAGTATCCTTGGTTTGCACCTAAGATGCAACAATTTGAATCTGGAGAAGTTCAAGATATGTGTGGAGAGGATGTTTCCTTCTGTCTTGATGCGAAGGAAGCAGGATTTGAGATTTGGTGTGATCCAAAGATTCGTGTTGGTCACGAGAAGACTCGAATCATCTGATGTACCCCTTCTGAGAGTGTCTTCTTGACGTTCTAAGAAACTTTTGATAGAATGCCCTTGAAAGATTTTTAGGAGTCCTTTAAGGGCATTTTTAATTCTTAAAAAACCCGTTAAAAAACCGTAAACGAAAACCAACTAGGAGATTTTTACAATGGCAGTGAAGAAAAGTGCGAAAGGTGGAGTTAAAGTTGAAAGCAAACCAAAACTAACTCTTCAGGGTGCAGGACGTAATACTAAATATAGTGCAACGAGTCGTAATAAGGCAAGGAAAAAGTATCGTGGACAAGGAAAATAAAGAAAGTCACGTTTTAGACTGGATTGAAAGAGTTTCAGTTCATCATCCAGACTTAAACGGGTTCTCTTTATGTCCATTTGCTAAAATTTACGGACAAAAATCTTATAAAATTGTAGAATCACCAATTAACGACATCAAACTTCTTTCTGAAGAGTATGGTGTCGTTATTTTTATTGTTGAAGACGACCTAGAATTAGATTCTATTAAAGAAAAATGTAAAAATCTCTCAAAAAAATATCCAAAATATACTTTTTTTGAAGATTGTGCATCTCAACCAACATTTCTTGGTGAAAAACAGACAAATAATCAAAAATATAATTTAATTTTGTATCAAGATAAGGAATTTTTGACAAAATTAAGAAAAAAACTTGCCACAACGTCTTATTATGATGCTTGGGATGATGAATATTTGCAAAAAATCCTTGACTATGACTACGAAGTAGTCCAAAATATTAGAAATAAATAGTATTTGTGCCATTTTTGGAGATTTATGCGAGTTGGAGAAATTTTCGATGGGAAATCACCTCCTGTTGGAGGTCTATGACGTTAAGTTTGACTTACTTAACGATGGAATTTCCATTCAAGGGGCAATGGAAAGTGGAGTCAAACGTGCTGAAATGACAATTCTTAACATTTATCAGCATTGTTTTGTACCTCAAGGTGTTACAATCGTAATGGCACTGTCAGAAAGTCATGTTTCATGCCATACTTGGCCAGAAGAAGGTTGTATTGCCGTTGATGTTTATACTTGTGGACCAGGAAATCCAAAATTAATCGCATTAGAGATGTTGAAATATTTAAATTCAGAAAATTATACTTTAAGGCATGTGCTACGTTAAATAGGGTTAGGGGAGATAGCAACCTCCTACAAAAAAAAGTTCTGTTTTTACTAAAAAACAGGAGCTAAAATGTCCAACCTACCAGTTGATAGAGACAAAAACTACATGTATCAAATGTGGGGCACTACACATTTGATTACAGATTACAAAGAATCAGTGCAACCAAGAGTCATTTCAGAAATCATGCATGATGATATGATGAAGCATGATTTAAAGAAGCAAACTGAATTGCATGAAAAGATTAGAAATGATGAAGATTATGATGATTGGGAATATGGAACAGAACCTTCATATGGCAAAAAAGTGATCTAAAAGTGTTATAGATATATTAAATACACTTTTAATCTTAATGGCCACAAGGATTTCTAGAGCATTTAAAGATATTAGTTTATCTTTTGCTAAGCATCCTGTAACTAATGATATTTTAGTCATCAAAAACGAGGATGCTATCAAGAAATCTGTTACAAACTTGGTTAGAACAATTCTTGGTGAGAGGTATTTTAACCCTTTACTCGGAACTTCCGTAACAAGAAATTTATTCGAGATGGTTGACGAAGAAATCGGAATCATCATGAGAGAAGAAGTCATGAGTGTGTTAAAAAACTTTGAACCAAGAATTGTATTAAGAGATATCAAAGTAATACCTCTACCAGATGATAATCAAATAAATGTTGAAGTTGAATATGATATTGTTGGTCTAGGATTTCCCAAGCAAAACATAGAGTTTCTTTTACTACCAACTAGAATATAATGTCATTCAATCAATTTACAAACTTAGATTTTCAGGATCTAAGAACACAAATCAAAGATTATCTAAGAGCAAATAGTAATTTTACAGATTTTGACTTTGAGGGTTCTAACTTTTCTGTATTGATTGATATCTTAGCATATAATTCTTACATTACGTCATTCAATACGAATATGACGGTGAATGAGTCGTTTCTTGATAGTGCGACTTTACGAGAGAATGTTGTTTCTTTGGCACGTAATATTGGATATGTTCCAAGGTCAAGAAGAGCATCAAAAGCAAGAGTTAGTTTTTCTGTAAATACCTCTGGATTTTTAGATGTAAAATCAGTTACACTCAAAGCAGGAGCAATTGGTTTAGGTGCGATTGAAAGTGGAAATTATGTGTTTTCAATACCAGAAGATATTACTGTAACAGTAGATGCAGCAGGGTATGCATACTTTACAGATATTGAATTATGTGAAGGAACATTTTTAACAAAGAGTTTTATCGTAGATAGTTCACAACCAGATCAAAAATTTGTTATTCCAAATCCATCTGTTGATACTACAAGTATTCGTGTGTTTGTAACTGACTTAGCAAATGAAGAATATAATCAATACTCAAATATCTTAAACGTTGATGCTAATTCTAAAATATTTTTAGTTCAAGAAGTTGAAGATGAAAAATATGAATTATTGTTTGGTGACAATGTATTTGGTAAAAGACCAGCATCTGGAAGTTCTATTTTTGTAAGTTATATTCTTACAAATGGAAAAGCAGGAAATGGATGTGCTAACTTCAACTTCTCTGGAATTTTAGAAGATAATAACCAAAATAGAATCACATCGGGAATATCACCACTTACTACAACGTTACCATCTGAGAACGGTGACGACATTGAAAAAATTGACTCTATTAAATATCTTGCACCAAGAGTTTATTCATCTCAGTATAGAGCAGTTACTGCAAATGATTACAAAGGATTAATTCCTTTTATATTCCCTAATGTTGAATCTGTAACTGCTTATGGTGGTGATGAATTAGATCCACCACAATATGGAAAAGTTTTTATATCAGTAAAACCAAGACAAGGAAAATTTTTATCAAGAATATCAAAAGAAGAGATTAAGAAACAGTTAAAACAATATTCGATTGCAGGAATAAAACCAGAATTAGTTGATTTGAAATATTTGTATGTAGAACTCAATACAAGTGTATATTATGACAAGAGTTCAGTTGCAGATACATCAGTACTTAGAAATAAAATTATTGAAACTCTTACTGCTTATGGTAAATCGTATGACTTAAATAATTTTGGTGGAAGATTTAAATACAGTAAAGTAAATGCATTGATTGATGATATAAGTTCTTCAATAACATCTAACATCACAAAAGTTAGAATGAGAAGAGATTTGCAACCAGCATTTAATAACTTTGCTACTTATGAACTTTGTTTTGGTAATTCTTTTCATATTAAGAAAAATAATCCTTTAGACAATAGAGGTTATAATATAAAATCTTCTGGTTTCACAATTAAAGATGTGGATGGAACTGTATACATGAGTGATGTTCCAATTGATGAAACAAGTGGAACCATTTTTTACTTTACATTGAAAGACAATCTTCCATTTATTGTTAAAAATAATGCAGGTATTGTTTATTATAAGAAAGGTGAAGTATACTTAGATACAGTCAATATTACTAGTTCTTTGAAACCAAATGGTATTGAAGTCCAAGCAATACCAGAGTCAAATGATGTGATTGCATTGCAAGATATATACTTAGAATTAAGCATTGATAATCTTGTAGTTAATATGATTGAAGATAGAATTAGTTCAGGAGAAAATACTTCTGCAACTGAACATATTGTAACTTCAAGTTATTCAAACGGAGCATATACTAGATAAAATGGCAGATATTAACGATAGAGTAAGGATTCAAGATATTATTGAGTCACAAGTTCCTTCTTTTTTGAACGAAGATTCCCCTTTGTTCAAAGAATTTTTAAATCAATATTATATCTCACAAGAATATCCAACAGGGATAACAGATATTGCAGCAAATCTTGATAGATATAAAGATATAAGAACATATAACAACGAATTATTCTTTACTTTATTTGTTCCATGCCAATTAACTGAAAGTCTTTTGACTTTTGATGACACAATTGAAGTTAATCATACTGTAGGATTTCCAAAATCATACGGTCTGTTAAAAATCAACAATGAAATAATTACATATACTGGAAAAACTGCCACATCATTTACTGGATGCTCTCGTGGATTTTCTGGAATTGATCAATTAAACACTTTAAGCAGTTCAAACGCTCTTAATTTCGCTACAACTCAGTCAGAAGAACATGCTAATGGTAGTGTAGTTAATAATTTAAACCTTTTATTCTATCAAGAATTATTTACAAAATTCAAAGCACAATTTTTACCAGGATTTGAGAATAGAAATTTTATTCCTCAAGTAAAGATAAAAAATATTTTATCAAGATCTATTGATTTCTATACAACAAAAGGAACAGATACTTCATATAAGATACTTTTTAAAATTCTTTTTAATGCTGATATCAGTGCAATCAAACCACAAGATTATATTTTAAGGCCATCTGATGATAATTTCTTTGTAACAAAAAATATTCTTGTTGAAAAAGTAAGTGGATCAGATCCACTCCTAATTAGTGGTCCAAATAGAGCATCATTATTTCAAGATAATGGAGACATTGGTTCTACCAGTGCTTCAATTTACTCAATTGAATTTAGACCTGTAGATGAAAAAAATCTTTATGAGATTTATTTAGATAGTACTTCTTTTATTTCTAATTTTGTCAGCACTAAAAAAACAAATATTACAAGGAAAGTCAATGGGTTTTCAAGTACACTTTATGTTGATTCTACAGCAGGATTCCCAAAATCAGGAACTATTCTAGTAAAAGGAAAAAATACTGCTAATACTACTGTTAAACTTACATATACAGACAAAACAAATACTCAATTCTTAGGGATTACTGGGTTAATTGTTGGTTTAGAGTATGGTGATGAAGTTTTTGAAACTAATTTTGTTTATACTTACGATAAAGATAATCAAAAAATAGAATTTAGATTAATTAATGTAATAGGAAAAGTAAATTTCCAAAATACTTCTAATCTATTGGTAAATGATAAAATATCTTTGTCTTCATTTGGTGCAGAACTAAGTGATAAACCAGAATTTTATAGTTGGTTGTACAATGTATCTACAAATCACAAAATTAAATCTATAATCAAATCTGGTGATACTAGTGGAAAAATATATACTGTTTCCTTTTATGATAATGTCAAACTTTATATTGAACAAAAAGTTAAATTAGTAAATCTTGATATATCAAACGATTTAGAAATTGATGCAGAAATAGTAAATATAATTTCTAAAAATACAATTGAATTGTCATCTAATTTGGATGCAACTAAAAAGACATTATTAAAAGAAGTAATTTTACTCGGATCTAGTGATACCAATCACACACCATCGGTAAATTCCCTTCCAGTTGCAGTACAAAATACTTATATTGATGATTCATATAAATCATTTTATGTTGCAGCATCTGGCATATCGAATTATCCACTTTATGCAAAAAATCAAACTGTAAAAACATCAACAACTTCTGGTGTTGGAAAAACAGATACTCTAGAAACTGACATTGTTCATAATTTTTACACTGGAGAAAAAATTTATTATTTCCCACAAAACAATTCTGGCATAAAAACTGGAATCTATCATGTTACAACAATAGGTGACAATAAAGATAGTAAAAAAATTAAACTATCTTTAAGTAAAAGTGATTTATATTCAAGTGTTTATGTCAACTTTGACAGAAATATAGTATCTGATTCTTTTGTTAAATTAGATTATGAGAATAAAGTAGTAGAGAATCAAAAATTATTTAAAAAATTCAATTACGTAAAAGGTGATAGTACACTAAAGCAGGTTGCGGATAGAACAACAAATAATAGACAAGTAGGTATTTTAATTAATGGTGTTGAAATTTATTCACCAACTCTATTTGATGAAAATATTTACTATGGTAAATTAGATGGCATAACAGTAACTAATCCAGGTAAAGGTTACGATATTATAAATCCACCAGAAATAGAAATAACTGATGTTTCGGGAAGAAATGCTAAAGGATATGCTAATATCGTTGGTGGTCTTTCTGAAGTAAAAATTGTAACTCCAGGTGTAGGTTATCAAATAAAGCCAAAAATTACTTTGATTGGTGGAAATGGTTCTGGAGCAGTAGTTGAACCAAATTTAGTAAAATCTAAAATTAATGCAGGATTTAAGGGTGATGGTTCTGGAGTAAATCCAACAACAAATACTATAACTTTTTCACAAAATCACAATTTTGATGATGGAGAAGAAATTTCATATAATGCCAATTTTAATGCTGAGATTTTCCCGTTAAAAACAAATTCAAATTATTATGCTGGAGTAATAAGTCCTACCCAGATTAGATTATATGAAAGACTGGAAGATGCTTATAAGAAATCTAACGAAGTAAATTTGGTTGGGATTAGTTCTGGATTCCATTCTTTCATAACACTAAAATCAAAAAATACTATTACAGAAATTCGTGTAAAAAATTCTGGAACTGGTTATTCAAACAGAATTATTAAGATTCCATCAATATTAGCATTTGATGAAAAAACCAATGGTGTTAATACATTTGATCACTATGTATTTGCTAAAAATCATGGTCTCAAAGATAAAGATATTCTAAGATATTCAACAACAGGAACATCTGTAAGTGGATTATCTACATCTTCAGAATATGTAGTCACAGTAGTTGATAATAATAAATTTAAATTATCAACTATTGGTATTGGAACACAATTTTATGATATTAATTACGAAAATAAAAGATATATAAGATTCAATTCTCTAGGAACTGGCACTCATACATTTTCTTATCCACCAATTAGACTTGTCGTTGAGACACTATCTGGAATAGGAGCAACAAGTGTAATTGAACCACAATTTGAACCTATTGTTTTGGGTTCGATTGAAAGTATTTTCTTAGAAAATAGTGGTGTTGGTTATGGGGTTTCTAACATAGTAAACTTCCATAGAAGACCAGATATTAGAGTAAAACCAATTGTATCAGAAGCACTTTTAAAACCAATAGTTTTGAATGGAACTATAGTTGATATTCAATTCTTGAGTTACGGTTCTGGTTATGATAAAGGAATTGATATTATTGTAAATGGAAAAGGAAGTTTTGCAGATATAAGACCTGTTATAGAAAATGGCAGATTGGTTGCGGTAAATATTGCGAATGGTGGTATTGGATATGATAAAGATACTACATCAATTACAATCAAAAGAAGAGGTTCTGATGCAAAATTCATTGGTGATGTATTTGAATGGAAAATAAACCAGGTAGAAAAAAATAAGAAATTACTTGAAATACAAGATCAGGCATTTATTGTTCCAAGTAAGAATAAAGATCTTGGATTGCAAGTAGTAAACTTCTATCCGCCAAGACTGCTTAGAAAGTCTATTAAAGACCATCTTGATAGTTCTAATAGAGAAACACTAAACAATGTTCATTCACCAATCATTGGGTGGGCGTATGATGGCAATCCAATTTATGGACCATATGGACAAGTTGGTTCTGAAATTAGAAAAATAAGGTCTAGTTATACAAAAAAAGTAGAACCAGATAAAAATATTAGACCAAACCTACCTGATGGTTTCTTCATTCAAGATTTTTATTATGATAGAGCAATTGGTGATTTGGATGAACATAATGGAAGATTCTGCAAAACTCCAGATTATCCAGATGGAATTTATGCGTATTTTGCAACTATTGATAATAGTGCAATTTCGATACCAGAATTCCCATACATGATTGGAAATTATTTCAGGGATTATGTAATTCCCGAAAATTATGCTTCAATATTCAATCAAGATATTGATTTGGAAAGTTTGAATCTAATTAGAAATATCGGACCATACTATATCAATTCTGGAAATTCTAATTATGATTTAATTAGTAATACTGACAAAAAATATAAACAAGAATTTACTATAACAAAAACACTTTCATCATCTATAGATGGGGTTCAAATATATTCCGATGGAACTGGTTATAAGGTTGGAGACAATATAGTATTTGATAATAGTAATACTAGTGGATCTGGAGCATCTGCCGTTGTATCAAGAATCAAAGGAAAACCAATAAAAAGTATAGTTGTTGGTGTAAAAACTTCTTTAGATGTGAGTTTTCATACATATGGAAACAATGTTATTGGTTTTACTCAAGAACCGCACCAATTAATAACTGGAGATAAAATTACAATAACTGCAATTTCAAATTCAAATTATTCATATTTTGAAGGAATAAAAGATGTTTTTGTTTCTCAAAAAACAGTTGGGATATCTACCAATATTCCAGTTTTAGTTGTTAGTGGAGAAACTACTTCTATTGTAGTAAATGATGTATCTGGATTTGAAGTTGATGACTTTATTTCTATTGGTTCTGAAATATTAAAAGTAACTAATATATCAGCAGAGAAATCCGAGTTAATAGTAAATAGATTACAAAATACTGGTGTTCATACAGTAGGAATTGATTCAGTAAAATTATTACCAAGAAAGTTTACGTTCTCCGTTGCTGACCAAAAATATCCAATAAAGAAAAATGATGTTGTATATTTTAATCCAAAAACTTTTGTTGGGTTTGGCTCGACAGGAAAAAATTATACTTTATCAGACCAAAGAAATCTAAATGTTCCTGATAGATCAATCTATATCAAAAATCACAATTTTTATACAGGACAACTAGTAAAGTATAACGTTGGATTTGCTGGAACTGGAATGATTGTTTCAAATACAATCACTCAGGCAGATGCATTTACTCTACAAGATAACCAGAATATTTACATTGTAAATAAAGGTCAAGATTATATTGGTTTATCTACTGTTGGTTATACCACTTCAACTGGAATTGGTTCATCATTAAATTCATTATATTTCTTTGATGACATCTCTGTAACTGGACTTGCACATTCATTATCAACAACGTATGAAAAAGTTGTCGGAAAAGTAGAAAATTTCAGTTTGAATGTAGAAACCACAGAAACTCATGGATTAGGTAATTCCGACGAAATTACGTTTAATCTCTTACCAAGATTGGTTGATACATTTAAACTTAGATATGATACAAACATCAGAAAGATTACAACAGAAATTAAATCTTTCAATACTTCTGTAGCAATTAGTACAGAAACTTCTGAAATATATTTACCAAAAAATAATTATGTTACTGGAGATAAAATTGTATATTATAATGATGGGAATACAACAATTGGTGGATTACAGCATAATGAGACATATTATATAATTAAGCAAAAACCAGACTATATCAAATTATCAAACTATTATGATAGTTCAAAGTCTGGAGTAAATATTCCATTAACATCTAAAGGAAGTGGAGTACAATCAATTGCTCTTGTAAATCCACCACTAACATCAACAAAAGGAAATATTATTGAATTTGATTTATCTGATTCTTCTTTGAGTGGAATGGATCTCAAATTATATAAAGATGGCAATATCTTAATTGAGGTTGAATCATACAAATATACTAGAAATGCAATTGATGCTGGAGTTTCTGGTGCTAAGTTAAGAATAGACACAACAGATAAGAGTATCACAAATACTTTATTTTATAATTTAATACCATTATCACCTAGTGTTCTTGAAAAGTATCAAATTTCAATTGACAAAGAAGTAATTGGATACAATAAAATATCATTAAATCCAAGTATCTATAACCAAAGTTATTCTGTAGTTTCTACTGGAAGCACTTCATTTAAATTTATTTTAAACCAAAAACCAGAATACTTTGAGTATAATGCAAACTCTGGTATAACTACAATATTTTATGATACAGATTCCAAAAATACTAGTGGCCCAATATCAAATATAAAATTAAATTTTGGAGGAAAAGGATACAAAAAAGTTCCTAGAATTTCTTCAATAACTTCAGTGTCAGGAAAGGATGCAATTTTAAAGGCATTCTCCAATTCTATTGGAAAAATTGATTACATTGAAAGAGTAAAAGATGGATTTGACTATCCTACAGATCCAACTTTAAAACCTGTATTAAGTGTTCCAACAGTATGCCAAATAAAAAATATATCAAGAGTTGATTATATTGGTATTACTACTGGAGGAAAGGGGTATAATACTGCCCCAGTACTTAAAGTAGTGGGTAATGATAATATTAAATCAAAAGCAAATATACAGGGTGGTACAGTTACTTCCGTGGATATTTTAGAGAATGTCACTAATATGAGTGCTCCTCTATCTGTCATTCCAACTAGAAACTCCAATGGTTATGATATAGATGATATTGTTTACAATCCATCAACCAATCAAGTTACACTGGAGCTTGTTAATAGTGACAATCAAATATACCCATTAATTGCAAATCAATATGGAAATCAAGAAGTAGTATTCCCATTTAAAGTCGGAGATAAAATTTTTGTAGAAAACTGCAGAATAACCGATGGAAATCAAAAGAATAACTATAATTCTGCAAATCATAGTTATAAATTCTTTACTATTACTGGTATAAGCACTACAAACTTTACCATAACCTATAGTATGAACGGGATATCAAATAATCTAGGTGAATATACTACAGATAATAATTATGGTTATGTCATAAACGAAAATGTTATGGCAAAATTTGAAATGAAATTGATTGATGATTTGGGTTACTATTCTGGAGAAAACGTTGTTGGATATGATTCTAATGGTCTTGCAGTATTTTCTGCAGTTGTCATGGAAAGTGGATGGGATAATGACATAAATCAATTAAGACTTATTGATTCAAAAGGTGAATTGGAAGTAGGAAATAGATTACTTGGAACTAGGTCATTGCTAAATGGAATAGTCGAAAATGTAAATCAATTTAATTTAATTTCATCTCTTAATGTAACTAGAGATAAAATTAATGATTTTACCGATAAAATTGGTTATTTAAATGATTATCAGCAAAGAATTTCTGATAACGATTATTATCAAAAATTCTCTTATTCGATTAAATCACAAATTCCATACACAGATTGGAAAGAACCTATTAGGTCATTAGTTCACCCAGCAGGTTTCAAAGAGTTCTCTGATTTAGACATTATAGGAAAAGCATCCAACAATATGAAAGTTGGAGTTGGCGATTCATCACTAAACGTTTTAATTAATGTAGACAGTGTTGAATCGATGTATAATCGTTACAACTTTAGTATGGTGACTGAAGATGAACTTCTCCCAGATGGATCTATAGAGAGAGTATTTTTCCCAACAGGTGTAAGTTTAAAATCATATATTTTAAACAAAACAAATAAAGTTGTCCCTATTGATAATATTAGTGGTCAATTTACTGGTTTTACAACTACGACTGGTGGACAAATAGTTGGATTAACCACCTTCAAATTAAAAAATAGAGGTACACCACTATTTTATAGAGAATTCCAAGGAAATGATTCTTCCGTGATTGATTTGTCCAATAATAAATTTAAGTTAAGAAACAATAATTTCCAATCTGGACAAAAACTTTTCTACAGTGTTGTTAAGGCAGATGGTACTGCTAACGTTAGGGTAAATACTGTGGTTGATGCTGGATTTAGTTATCCTGGCATTTCATCATATTTTGATAGTCCTATTGTTAGTTTTGATTCAAGCATCATAAAGATGTCTTCCAATTAAACGATAAATAAAAATAAACATCTAGTGTATAATGGCGAAATTAGGAATAAATACAGGTTCCGCTCCGAATGATGGTACTGGAGATTCCATATTACAAGGTGCTATTAAAATTAATAGTAATTTTAATGAAATTTATAATGCCATTGGAAATGGAACTACGATAACTAATTCTATTGGTTTTGCAAGAACTGCTGGTATATCTACATTATCTGGTTATGCATCTACTGCTGGAATTGCAACTTTTGCAGTAACTGCGGGAATCTCATCGTATTCTGTCATTTCTGGTCTTTCTTCATTATCTTCTTATGCAACAAATGCAGGAATTGCAACAGTTGCTCTTTTTGCTGGTAATTTTTCATCAATTCCAGATATTACAGTTGGGGTCGTAACAGCAACTTCTTACAATGGTTCTGGAGTTAATTTAACTGGGGTTGTTACAACTATTCTTGCTGGTTCTAATGTATCCATTAATAGAAGTGGTGGAAATGTAACTATAAATTCCACTGCACAAAGTGCTGTTTCGACTCAATGGACAACAGTTGCCAGTGGAATTGTAACATCATCTAGAGTTGGAATTGGAACAGTAAATCCAATTTCTGCTTTAAATTTGCATAGTGGACTTTTTAGTATTACTGGTGCTGGTGGTGGAGTACAAATAAACGATGGTTTAAGAATAAATCTTGGTTCTAGTGGTGCAGTTGACGCATCAATTTATTACGACTCTGTTGATTTAAGAATTGATACTGCATCATCAATTAGAATTGGTGATGGAGTCAACAATGTTTTTAGTGCTGTTGCTGGTGAAGGTTCATTGTTATATTACAATGGCAGCAAAAAATTACAGACCCTTTCTAATGGCGTAAGTATTACTGGTGACCTTGGGATTTCTGGTATCACAACAACTAATAACATAATAGCAAGTGGTAGTATAACAGCAAATACTTTCAATGGGTCTGGGGCCAATTTAACAGGTATTGTGACATCTCTTGTTGCTGGTACAAATGTCAGTATAACAACTTCATTTGGTAGAGTTACTATTGATGTAAACTCAGATTCATCTTGGGTTACAACCAATGCTGGTGTTCACACTTTTGCAAAAGTTGGTCTGGGAACAACCAATCCAACTTCAACATTATCATTATTTGGCAATGCAGATTTTAATGGTAATATATTAATTAATACTGGAGTAACTATTTCTGGTGTAACTACCATAAATTCTGGAAGAATTCAATTTGCTGGTACTGATAATATCAGAATTGGTAATTTGAGTATGGGTTCTGGTGCAACTAGAAATATTTCAATCGGAGACCAGTCATTATTTACTCTAAATTCTGGATTGGGACATAATATTGCAATTGGTGAATTTACATTATACGACACAACTAGTGGTCAATATAATGTTGCTGTTGGTGATAGGGCAGGAAAGGAAATAACAACTGGAAATTATAATGTAATCTTAGGTTCTTATGATGGAAATAATACTAGTTTAGATATTAGAACCTCTTCAAATAATGTTATTCTTTCTGATGGTGAGGGTAACATTAAGTTATATGCCAATGCATCTGGTAATGTTGGTATTAAGACTACAGTAGTTACAGAAGCACTTACAATTGCTGGTATCGTATCTGCTACTGGATTCTACGGAACTCTAAATGCTGGACAACTTACAGGAACATTACCTGCAATTGATGGTTCTGCACTAATTAATGTCGTTGGCAGTGGTAGTGGAGTCGTAATTCAAGATGATGCAACTCCAGTTGGAACTGCAGGAACGATTAACTTTGGTTCTAATCTGAATGTTTCTTTTGCTTCTGGTATTGCTACTGTTACTGGAAGTGGATTAGCAACTTATGCAAATGTATCTGGTATTGCAACTTATGCAGCAACTGCTGGAATATCGACAGCATCTGTAACTTCTAATTATGCAGCAATTGCTGGAGTATCTACGTCATCAGGAACTGCTGGTTATGCTGCCACTGCTGGAATATCTAGTGCAGTTTCGACAACGATTGATATTAACACTATTGGTTTTATTACAGCAGCATCATTCTCTGGTTCTGGAGCAAATCTAACTAATCTTAATTCGGGAGCATTGGTGGGAGCACTACCTGCAATTGATGGAAGTGCCTTATTTGGTGTTATTGCATCAGGAACTGGTATTGAAATTAAGGATGATAATGCAATAGTAGGTACTGCAGGAACAATTAATTTTGGTTTAGGTTTGGATGTCTCACCAGTTTCTGCTGGTGTTGTTACTGTAACTTCTTCTGGTGGTTCATTACAATCAAGAGTTGTAGTTACTGGTATAACTACATCCATTGCAAATAATGGCATTGGAAATACCGATATCTTTGGATTTAAATCATATGCTTTGATGAACGTTGGTCTTTCCACTGCAGGTTGGTTACGTCTATATACTGATAGCACATCAAGGCAAAATGATGCCAATAGAAGTGTTGGTACTGATCCATTACCTGGAAGTGGTGTGATTGCTGAGGTTATCACCACTGGAATTTCTACCACACAAATTATATCTCCATTTGTTATGGGTGGTAATATGGATAATCCTGAAGATATTATAATTTACGCATCAATTAAAAATTTATCGGGAACTACCCAATCCATTACAGCAGATCTAACCATTCTTCAACTGGAGGCATAAGTTTAAATGGCAATCACAACCACAACAATTTCTATAAATCCTGGATGGGCATCCAGTAGTTTAATCAATCAACTAGAAAGTGCTTTTGATTGGTTGGGTCTTCATGGCTCGACTGATAGTGGTCTTGTCGTTGGAGTTACAACATTTGCTCCTGGTATTGGTGGAACCACCACTAATAATGATGATTTTCAGGACGTTCCTACAACTTCAGTATCTGAAATTGGTACTGGATTAACGTTAGATGTCTTTAGAACTAATGGACTAATAGATAACATTTATGTTAATAGACCAGGATATGGATATACTGCAGGAGAAATAGTAACAGTATCCGCAGCAGATATTGGTGGTGCAGCAAATGGAGCTGCTGATTTCCAAGTTAAAGTATCAATAGCAGCAACTGTAACTAATCGTGCATCATATGCATCTACAATTGTTTCTCGTGAGGGTAGTTTTAATTGGATTATAAATGGACAAGATAGAAATGGCGTTGTTGGTGGAGCAAATACAACAATAACAATTAAGGAAGGAGATACATTAGTATTAACTAATAATTATGGTTTTACAGTAGGAATTTCAAAAACAACTACTCCTGGATATGCATATGCTATGCACTCTCTTGTATTTAATGCACCATATAATATACATAATGGTTCTAGTTTAACATGGTCACCTCTTCCTGGTCAGGCAGGAACATATTATATTAAAGATAATACTAATGCTGGTCAAAACGGAGGCACTATTGTTGTTCTTCCAGCAGACACTGCAGATGTAAATCCAATTGGATATGGCACAACAAGTTCATTTTATTATAAGCAACTCACATCAAGTGGATACAATAGTGGTGCTATATTAAAACAAACAATAAATCCAGAAAAAAAATACGGAACAACATATAGAATGTTCTTATTTCATGATGATTATAATTTAATTTTAGGTGCAGGAAGTGGATTCCATCCATATGCTGCTGGTTCTTTGACTTTTGGGGCAATGTCATACTCCAGAAGATGGGTTGGTACAGATATGCTTGATAATCCAAGAAGGCCAACAGGAGACAATCATAGTAGTTTTGAGTCTGTTTATGGGTTGTTTAGATTTACCAGTCAAAATGGATATAGTAAAATATCTACTGGTTCAAATACTGGGTATAAGTTAGATTTAAATATCTATCGTTCAGGTATTGATCCATCTTTCTCTGTATTATCATATAAAGCACCTACTCTTTCTAGTCAAAAAATTTCTGATAATACATATGGAACTTTTATTTTACATAATTTTGAATCATCAAATATATGGGATTTGGATGAATTATTTGTAAGTGGATTCACTCATGTTATTTCAGGTTCATCAGGCACAGGAAATTTCAGACCATCCATAAATTTTAGAACTTATACTTCAGGAAACACAAATCAAGATGGTAATTTTCAACATTCTAAAAGAGCAGCAGAGTTTGGGTATACTACCATGAATGGTGCATCTAGTTGGACAAACACTTGGGTTGATGATGTATATGTTTCTAGTTCTGCATACAATCCTTCTGAGAGTTATTATTCATCAAATAGCACACATAAAAGAATCTATTATAGAAGTGCATCCCAAGCACCAGAAAGAGGCAAAGGTGGAACCAATAGTAATAGACAAATAGCATCTACTGCAGACTTTAATGCTGTAATTAAAGGGGTGCCAATAAATGGACAATTGATTCCTGTACCTTATTATATGCCTGATGATTTTGTTTTAATTGATTTTTCTTACAATTTACCTGGTGTAAATATTCAACAAAATGACACAATTACGGTAAGTCCATCAGAAGTTTATAAAGTAATTGCTGGATCTTATGTTCAATCAATAAGAACAACTGGTATTCTATTCTGTGCGAGGTATATCTAATGCCCGAATTTACTTTCATTTCACTAGAGACTCAAGTTTCTGGAACAAATGTAGATGTTGAATATACATTTGATTCCGCAACGACACCATTTGTAATTCCAGAAACAAATGGAACGATTTCTATTGGAAATCTTTCATTAAGAGATGAAGACTTATCTACTCCTGGATATCTTACAGGAAGAAGACCAGCAAAAGGACAATTATTCCCCCGTGGTGTTTATAATAAGTAAAAAAATATGTCAACAAGAGAAGTTCCAGGTTCAGGTGCTATTTTAAGACCTAACTTTAATTTAGAGTATGGTGTTTCATCCATAGATGTCTTGAATAGTGGTGCGGGTTATGCCTCGACTGACCCACCAAAAATAGAAATATTTGGAACTAAACCACCTCTTGTTGAGGGTTTATTTTATCCAGTGATTGTTGGTGGTTCAATTAGAAGAATTGCTATTATAAATTCTGGGTCTGGATATTTTCCAACAACTGAAGATTTAGGAACACGAGTTGGAATTGCAACCACTTCATATGTTGAAAGTTCATTAATAGTTAGAAAAGGTCCAGATACTGCTCCATATCTGTCTGTAGCATCTACAGAATCTTCAATCATTATGCAAGTTGAGGGTGGAAATGGAACTTCTATTTTTGAAAATGGTTATAATGTTGCGATTTCAACTACAATTGTTGGTACTTCTGCGTCAATAACCCCAGACCTTTCTCTTAACCAAAATAGATTCTACGGATTTTTTGACCCATTCCCAGCATACTCTACAAGTGGTGTTGGAACTGGAGCAAAATTCAATGTCTTCATTGTTTACAACTCATCTACTGGATATCCCATTTCAACATCTTTAGTTTTGAGAGAAGGTGGAAGAGGATATGCAGTTGGTGATACGGTTTCAATTTCTGGAACCTTCATGAATGGAACAAGTCCAACAAATGATTTGTCATTTACTGTTTCTTCTGTTGCTAATACTAGGATTGTTGGTCAAGCAGGAAGTTCATATTCAAATCTCCCAAGTTCAACAATAATTGGATTTGGATCTAATGCTAGATTTAATGTATCAAGAAATTCATTTGGTGATGTATCTTCTATCACTGTTGCAAATGGTGGTGTTGGATATGCTCTAACTGATAAGATTAAAATATTAGGTTCTTTAGTTGGTGGAGTCACTCCTGCTGATGATTTGTATTTGACTCCGAAAGTTTTAGGAACAGATAAATTACCATCAACACTGTATGTCTCTAAGATAGATAATGATAATTATAAAGTATCTGGACTATCAACATCAAATGAATTAGATATAATTTCTTATGGCACAGGATATCAGTCATTCACATTTAATAATCCAAATGCCAGTGCAATTATATCAATAGATAATATCATTCAAAGTCCTTTATATAAGAGAAATTTATCTGTATCTTTAGTTTCAACAGTTGGTGTCACTACAAACATAATCTATCTTTCAGGAATCTCATCAATCACATCATTAGATACAATCCAAATTGATTCTGAGTATTTGAAAATTAATACCATTGGAATAGGTTCTACAAATGCCTTTAATGTAACAAGAGGGTATTTGGGTTCAAGGGTTGGTTATCATACAGTTGGTGCTGCTGTTACTATCCTTAGAGGTGATTTTAATATATCTAAGGATGAAATTCATTTTACTACACCACCATATGGACCATCTGGATACGAAGGTCTTAAAGTAACTTCTAGTTTTTCTGGAAGAGCATTTACAAGAAAGTTTGACCCAGGAACACCTAATGATAAAAATGTCATTTTCGATGACATATCGACAAAATTTGTTGGTGCTTCTTCAACAGAATTTTTCCTCCAGAACTATGATCAAGATATTGTAGGAATTTATACAAATACCAATACAGTTTTAGCAAGTTCAATTGATATCAACAATAATCCAATTGTACTAATCAATAATGTTCCTCAGATATCAAATACTGATTTTGTTATTGATAATGCGGCAAGAAATAGAATCAAATTCTTGACTGGAACACCAGGTGCAGGAAAAATTGTCAGAACTGGTATTAACACTGGATATGGTTATCAACCTTTAGTTGGAGCTGGTGCAACAGTAACAGTTTCTGCTGCGGGAACAATATCGGCAGTAACTATAAAAGGTTTTGGTAGTGGATATAGAAGACCCCCAAAAATTCAAATTTTATCAAATGTTGGCATTGGTGCATCTTTAGTTGCAACAATAGGAACTGGAGGAACTATTACTTCTATTTCTATTGTCAATCCAGGAACTGGATATACGACATCACCAGTTCCAAGAGTATCAATTGGAATTCCATCAAGTTATAGTGATTTGCCTTTAGAGTATATTTCTGGTTCAGCAGGAAATGGATTTGGGGCAAAGGCATCAATTACTGTGGGAAATCAAGGAAATGTAATTGAATTTGTTATTGAAGAACCAGGATTATATTATAAGGTAGGTGATGTGTTAAAAGTTGTTGGTGTAACAACAAATCCATCAATTGGAATTGGATTCAGTGAGTTTAGAATTACAGTAGAAGAAACACTAACAGATAAGTTTAGTGGTTTCTATCCAGGTCAATTTATACAATTTGATGATATATCAAAATACTTTACTGGTTCAAAGAAAAAATTCACACTGACTATAACCCAAGGTGGAACAACAGAAGTATTGAGCCTAAAATCTGACCCTAGCACAGATGTTCAGATTGAAAATAATCTATTTGTGCTTATAAATGATGTATTACAGGAACCAGTAAAATCATACACATTTAATGGATCTAGACTTACTTTCACTGAAGCACCAAAAGAGAATTCAAAATGTACTATACTATTCTTTAGAGGGTCTGACTTGGATGTTGAACAGATTGACCCACCAAAAACAATAAAAGAAGGTGATACTATACAAATTGGTGAAAACATTTTAGATCCTGGTGATAGACCCCAATTTGAGAGAATTGTCAAAAAGATTATATCTTCTGATGCTTTAGATACATTTACTTATGATAGCATTGGTATAAACACCGATGTAACAAAAGAAAGACCATTGAGATGGGCAAAACAAACTGTAGATAGAATTATTAATGGTGTCTTGTATTCCAAATCTAGACCAGACTTGAAATCAAGAGTAACTCCAAATACAAAGTTAATTACAAATGTTTTCTCTGAAGATGAGAAGATATATGTCAATAATGCATTCCCACTTTTCAGTGAAGTTGATTTGCTGAGTGAGAACTTAAGAGATATTATCATTGTAGATGTAACTGATATTCAACCAGCAATATCTACTGCTATTGTTTCTTCTGCATCAACAATTTCGAGTCTATCTGTTTCATATGCAGGAACTGGTTATAATACATTAACGAATCCAATTGTTGCAATATCTTCTGCATTTATACAAAGAAAAGACCCAATTTATAATTGGAAGGGTTCAAATAATGGAATCTCTTCCTCATATACCTTAAATAAGATTGCAATCGGAAACCCAATTATTTCTGTTGGTTCAAGTGGAGTAGTCGCAATATCTACGAATGGAATAAAATGGTCTCAATCATCCATAGGTTATGGACAGACAATATCCTTCAACTCTGTATCTGTTGCAGAATCTAATCGTTATTATGTTGTTGGTGAATTCGCAAAGATTGTAACCTCAGTTGGTATTAATACCACTTTATCTGCATGGACAGAAATAAAGTTACTTGAAGAGCAAGTTGTTGTTGGACTTCCAAATCCTATCATCAACTTTAGTAGTTATTATAATACATTTAATGATGTTAGTTATTCTTCATTAAGAAGAACTGCTGTTGCAGTTGGTGACGGAACTGGTCTATTTACTGGTGTAGGAATAGGAACTACCGCATTCTTTAAGAAAAATCCACCAGTCTTTACCAATCTAAATGGTGTTGCCAACAATAATGCACGATTTGTTGTAGTTGGTGATAGTGGAACAATTATTCATTCTACTGATGGGAATATTTGGGATAGAATCGTTTCTTTACCAACAACCAGAAATTTTGAAAAAATTATATGGACAGGAACTCAATTTGTTGCTGTTGGTCAAAATGCAACAATTTTTGTCTCTAGAATTGGAAATACTGGTTGGGAAAGAATAATTCCAAATATATCAGATGACCTAATCAATATAAAATACGAGTATGGGGTATATGTCGCTTTAACTGGAACAAATCAATTATTATTCTCATTGGATTTACAATATTGGACACAAAGGGTAACAAACCAAAATAATGTAGTAAAAGATCTCGCATTCATACCTGCTCCATTGCCTCCAGAAATAAGACCAATTGGACCAATTATTGCTGAGGAAGGTAGGTATTTACTCGTTGGAACTTCTGGAACCACAATGTATGCAGAACCAATTTACAATAGGGCAACAGGAGTTTCTACAGTAACAACTGGTGCTGTATCTTCAATTCAGGTCGTAAATCCTGGATTTGGTTATTCTCAATCAACTCCCCCACCAGTTCTTCTTGAAGGTAATGATTCAGTCAGTGAAAAGATATATTCAATCAAATCTAAAGGTGATTTTGGTGTAATTACTTATGTTGGTGTTGGTGTTACCCATATTGATTTTGTGCTGAAGAGTGAACAATATGATAATGTGACTTTAGGTATTGGTTATTCCTCACTGAATACATTTGGAGTAACAAATAGTCAATTGGAAGTGGATGATTATTTTGTGATTTACAATAGTAATTCCACAGTTGGTCATGCATTAACTGGAATTACCACTTCAATGGGAGGAATGAACAATTATCCAGCATCAAGAGTTGGAACTGCAACTTCTTATCTTGATGGTGTTTATAGAGTTGGTACAGTTTCACCTGCTGTTTCTGGAATAGTTACGGTAAGATGCTACTTTACAACTGGACCAGGAAACATTCCGATTCAAGTAGATACTAACACCAATGAAAATGGAATTTATGGAAAATACACTTGGGGTAAAATCTATGATTTCCAAAATAGAACAAGATTCCAACCAAGAAATTTCCCTGTAAACACTAATAATGGATTGATTGGATTATCGACTGCTCCAGACGTATATAGAACTCGTGGACTAAAATAGAACTAAATAAAGAAAAAACGGTTGTATAAAATGCCTGCTATCATAACTGAACAATTTAGGGTGATGAATGCTGAAACTTTTGTGAAAAGTCTAGTTTCAGTTGGTAATACTGCAAATAATTATTATACCTTTATTGGTCAACCAAATAGTCTAAATCCACAGGCAGGTGGATCTGCTATTTGGGGTGATGGATTGACTCCATTGGACGGATTTGACGAAGAAAATCAGGTCAAAGAAACCATCATTGCTATGAAAAAAATTACAAATGATGATGTGAGGAGGATGATTAGAAAAGTCCAGTGGACTTCTGGAACAACATATGAAATGTACAGACATGATTATTCAATTTATAAGAAAACTCCAGTAACAAATCAACCAAGTTTATATGAATCAAATTTTTATGTAATTAATGAAGATTTTAGAGTCTATATTTGTCTTCAAAATGGAACTGATCCAGAAAACCCAAAGGGAAGACCATCATTTGACCAACCAGTATTTATTGACTTAGAGGCAAGACCAGCAGGAACAAGTGGTGATGGGTATATTTGGAAATATCTATTCACCATTAAACCATCTGAAATTGTAAAATTTGATTCTATCGAATTCATTCCAGTTCCAGAAAGTTGGGGAGAAGTTGGTGAAACAATTGCAACAAAAAATAATGCCGTTAATGGTAAAGTCGAGATTGTTACAATTACGGATAGAGGAATAAATTATCAACCAATTTCAAAATCATTTACAAATATTCCCATCCTTGGTGATGGAGTTGGAGGAAAAGCAACAATAACAGTAGATTCTTTTGGAAAAGTATCGGAAGTCTTTGTTACAGATGGTGGATCTGGATACACAAGAGGAATTATCAAATTTCAACCTGGTGCTCCTGGAATTCCATCAGAATTGTCGAATGATGGAAGGATTGCAACATTTGATGTCATTATTCCACCAAAAGGAGGACATGGATATAATATTTACAGGGAACTTGGAGCACATCGAGTATTAGTTTATTCCAGATATTTAACCGATGAACAAAATCCAGATATTATTCTTGGAAACGACTTTGCTAGAATTGGGATTATAAAAAATCCAACAATTTTTGGTAGTGATACAGAAAGACTAAGTTTGGGACAGGTAAGCGCTTTGAATTCCATAAAACTTTCTGGTTTAACAACTCAAACTACATATCCAGTAGACTCTGTAATTAGACAAACAATTGGGACAGGATTGACAGCAATTGGATTTGTTGCTTCCTGGGATAATGTAACTGGTGTTTTAAAATATTACCAACCAGTTGGTCTTGCAACAGTCGGTGTTGGATATAAAATCTATGGGTTTACATCATCTGCTATTGCTGGTGGTTCATATACAATAGATTGTCCCAATATTGTTGGTCCAGCATTATCAATTGATAGAAACTTTACGGGTATTAGTACAGTAATAAATAGTAGGACATACCAGTTGGGAAGCAATTTTGTTGCTGGAATATCATCGGCAGAGTATAACAAAAAATCTGGTGATATAATTTATATCGATAACAGAAAGGCAATTCCAAGATCAGCAAGTCAAAAAGAAGATATTAAAATCGTATTGGAGTTCTAAAGAAAAATGCCTCAGAATACTAATTTAAATGTATCTCCATACTTTGATGATTTTGATCCAAAGAAAAATTATCAAAGAGTTCTATTTAAACCAGCAACTCCAATACAAGCAAGAGAATTAACAACATTACAAACAATTCTCCAGAATCAGATTGAAAAGTTTGGACAGCACTTTTTTAAAGAAGGTGCAATGGTTATTCCTGGACAAATTTCTTATGATTCAAATTATACTTGTGTCCAAATTGATGAAACACATCTTGGGATACCAGTATCTTTGTATATTAGTAGTTTAGTTGGAAAATTGATTAAGGGTGAATCAAGTGGTGTAACCGCAAAAGTAGAAAATTATATTTCAAATTCAACTTCAGACAGGAAAAATTATACTCTTTATATTAAGTACCAAAGTTCAAGTGACACTAACTTTTCAACCAATACATTTATTGATGGTGAAAATTTACTAGCAGTTAATGATATAACTTATGGAATTTCTGCTATCAGAAGCGGATCTTCTTTTGCTACTTCAATTATTTCAAATTCAACTGCTATTGGTTCTGCAGCAAAAATAGCATCTGGTGTATATTTTATTCGTGGTTTCTTTGTGACTGTAGAACCACAGACTGTAATATTAGACCAATACTCAAATTCACCTTCATATAGAGTCGGGTTACTTATTAATGAAGAATTAGCAGTAGCATCAAACTCGTATAATGATTTGTTTGATAATGCTCAAGGATTTTCTAACTTTTCTGCACCTGGTGCAGATAGATTAAAATTTGATGTAACTTTAATTAAGAAAGAATTAAGTGATTTTAATGATGAGAATTTTGTAGAATTGCTGCGTGTAGAAAGGGGTGTTCTACAAAAATTTGTTAAAACTACTAATTATGATTTAATCAAGGATGAACTAGCAAGAAGGACTTATGATGAGTCTGGTGATTACTATGTAAGACCATTCAACATTTCAATAAAAGAATCTTTGAATGATCAAATTGGAAATAATGGTTTGTTTGTAGAGAATCAACAGACAAAGCAAGGCAATGTTCCAAATGATTCTGTAGGTTGTATCTTAGTTTCTCCAGGAAAAGCAGTTGTAAGAGGATATGATATTGAAACTATTGATACCACTATTGTGGATTTCCAAAAACCAAGAACAACAGAAAAAGTAGTTAATCAATCTATACCATTTAGTGTTGGTAGACAAATCTTAGTAAATAATGTTTTTGGGTCTCTTCCTGTTGGTTTTGGATCTACATCTCAAATTTCTCTTTATTCTAGGAGAACACAAACTCCTGGTCTTTCATCTGGAGAAAAGATTGGTGTTGCAAGAGTTTATGATTTAAAACTAAGGAATGCTGGATATGCGAATACTTTAAGTGAATTTGATTGTTCACTATATGACATTCAGACATACACAGTCATAGAGTTAAGTGCTTCAATAACTTTAAGTGAGTCTACATTTATTGAAGGTAAAAATAGTTCTTCCAGTGGATATGTTGTTTCTGATGTAATCAATTCAAACATAGTTAAATTATATCAAGTTTCTGGTTCTTTCAAGCAAGATGAAGGTCTAATCATTGATGGTATAGAAGATGGAAGAGTCATAACAAGAGTTAGAGATTATAATTTAACAGATGTCCATCAAATTGTTGGTATAAACACTGCTGCTGGAATTGGATCTTTTACTGCTGACCCAATTTTAAACAAAAAAATATCCCTAACAGAATCTGGTGTCCAATATACCATTACTAGTGGGACATCAGGAATCAGTACAGTAACAACTTCAACCAACAATTTTTATGTTGGCATAAAAACTGGGGATATTGTTTCTTATACAAAGCAAGGGAATGTTGTACCAACATATAATGAAGTTGTAAGTATTAATACTTCAGAGAAAAAACTAATCCTGATACCAACTAACACAGTTCCTGGTGTTTCTGATGGAACATTGCCTTCTGCTGTGATTACTGCTAATGATTTCAAAAAAGTAACATTAGATGTTTTAAATACCTCTAATGCATTTTTGTATGCTAAAATTGGAAATAATAATATTTCCAATTTAGATCTAAGTTCATCGGATATTTCTATAAGAAAATCGTATATTGTAACAGTAGTTAACAATTCATTTAATGGTAATTTGGAAACAAATGTTGATTTAAATTTAGAACCATTCGATGAAGAGGATTATAGTCTTTCATATGTTTTAAATGGAAACATAGAGTCTTTGGATAATCAAAAAGTATATGTTTCTGGAAGAACAGTTAGTTTAGTCAATTTAAGTCAAAATGGTCAAGCAATACTAACGGTAACATACAAAAAAGTAAATACAAAATTAAAGAAAAAACTATTCAATAGATGCTCAAGCATAGTTATTGATGGTTCATCACTAGTTTCATCTGGAATTGGGAAAACCACATTAAATGATGGACTTACATATAGAAAACCATATGGTCTTAGAGTTCAAGATAAAACAATATCTTTAAATGTTCCAGATGTGGTTAATATTCTTGGAATTTATGAATCTTCGGCAACATCAGAACCATCACTACCTAGAATTTATTTTACATCTCTAAATTCAAGTTTAAATAATTTTATTAAAGGTGAGAGAATAATTGGAAGCACTAGTGGTGCCGTTGCTTCTTATGTAGGAAATGATGGAGTAAACAGCATTGAGATTGTCTACTTAAATGAAAATAGATTTTCATTAGGTGAAAGAGTAACGTCTTCAGAGACTAATATCTCTGGTACTATTAATGCGGTTTCTATTGGTGATAAAAATATTAAAGATAATTATATTTTGGATAATGGTCAGAGACCAGAGTATTATGATTATTCGAGAATAATTAGAAAAAAAGAAGTTTCATCACCAACTAAAAAAATAAAAGTTATATTCAACCATTATACAATTAATTCTTCTGACCCTGGTGACTTTGTTTCTGCGGATTCATTTGATAAGGATAGATACAGTAAAGATGTCCCAATTATTGACGGGTATAGAAACACTGATATTATCGATTTAAGACCAAGAGTTTCACAATTTGATGTTTTGACTGCTACAAAATCTCCTTTTGAATATTCATCCAGAAGATTTTCATTGAATGCAAACGCATCGAATCATATTTTAACCAAAGATAGGATAATAAACCTTTCTTACAATTATTATCTACCAAGAATAGATAAATTATTCCTAACTAAAGAAGGAACATTCGTCATTAACAATGGTGTTTCATCAAATTTTCCAAAGGCACCAAATAATTTAGATTCTGCTCTAGAGATTGCAACATTCTACTATCCACCATATCTTTATGATATGAAAGATGTTAGAGTTTCTCTTTCTAGTCATAAGAGATATACAATGAAAGATATCTCAAGACTTGAAAATAGATTATCAAACGTAGAATATTACAGCTCACTGTCTTTGTTGGAAACAGATACTAAAAATCTTTCTATCAGGGATCCACAAACTGGTCTTGATAAATTCAAATCTGGATTTTTTGTGGATAACTTCAAATCTTATTATGGTGGAGATATTTCAAATCAATCTTATAAAGCAAGTGTTGATACTGCACTTGGTGTTTTAAGACCTCAGCATTATACAACTTCTGTTGATTTAATACTTGGGTCTGAGGCAATCATTGGTATTGGAACAACATCAAATCCAAATGTGGATTTAAGATTTGCCAATGATCTTGGTTCTAAAAATGTAAAACGTATCGGTGACATTGTTTGCTTAGATTATACCGATGTAGTTTATACAGAAAACAGATTTGCAACTAGATCGGAAAATGTAAACCCATTCAATACTCCAAGTTGGGTTGGAACTATTGAATTAAATCCATCTACAGATACTTGGATAGAAACAAGAAGAACTGAAAGAACACAAGATGTAGAGGGCAACTACAATACTGCAATTCAAATGCTTGGAGTTGATACCAATACTGGTCTATCTCCAATTAATTGGAATGCATGGGAAACAAACTGGACAGGAACCTCAACCGTTGAAGGTCCTGTAATCACACAGATACAAAATCCATCAACTTTATTATCTTCAACAACAGTAACTTCTGGCGATGTAATTACAACTACTGATATTTTCCAAGATTCCTTAACTCAATTTAGAAATAATACAGTAACAACAAGAACAGAACAAACTAGACAAGGTATACAATTTGGAGTCAGTGAAAGATTTGATACAACCAGTCTTGGGGACAGAGTTGTGTCTAGAGCAATCCTAACCTTAATGAGGTCTAGAAATATTGAAATTCTGGCAAGAAGATTAAAACCATCAACAAGATTCTACGCATTCTTTGATAATAGGGATATGACCACATTCATGGTCCCTAAACTTCTTGAAGTTAGAATGACCAGCGGAACCTTTATTGAAGGTGAAACTATAACTGGATTTATGCCAGTTACTGGGGTAAATCGTGCAATTACATTTAGACTTGCTAAGCAAAATCACAAATATGGACCTTATAATCAACCAACAGAATTCTATAAGGAAAATCCATATAATCCAACAAGTTCATTATCTGGTTCATATTCATCAACAACAACCATCTTAAATGTTGATACTGCTAGTTTAGAAAACCAAGCAGATTCAAGATTCTTTGGATCTGTTGCCCCTTCAATGCAACTAGTTGGAGCATTGAGTAATGCGATTGCAACAGTAACAGACATTAGACTTGTTACTGATTCTTCTGGAACATTTATTGGTGCTTTATTCATTCCAGATCCAACTATCCCATCAAATCCAACATTTGAATCTGGAACAAAAACATTAGCATTGACAACAAGTTCAACAAATTCGACTGTTGGTGGTTCCGTCGATAGTATTGCTGAAGCAAACTTTACTTCTAGTGGAACAGTAGATAATGTAGAAAGTTTGACTTTGAGAGTAAGGAATGCTGATATTGAAAGAAATATTAGAACAGATTCTAGAACTTTAACAGAAACTGAAGATAGACTTGTTGCAAATACAACTCTCACTAATAGATCGGTCATATCAACTAGAGTAATTCAGAGAAGATGGGTAGACCCACTTGCTCAAACATTTGAAGTAAATGATAACAATGGTGTATTCATAACTAAATGTGAAATTTTCTTCAGAACTAAAGACGAAGCAAATATCCCTATAACTTTACAGATAAGAACATCATATCTTGGTTTACCATCACAGGAAATTCTTCCATTTGGTGAAGTGGTTTTAAATCCAGATCAAATTCAAAAATCTGAAGATGCTTCTGTCTCAACAACATTTACTTTCCCATCTCCAGTATTTTTAGAAGGTGGCAATGATTATGCTATTGTATTAATTTCAAATTCAAACTCATATAATGTTTGGATTTCGAGAATGACTGAGGTTGATGTATCAACAATTAACAAACCAGAGGCAGAAAAAATCATCGTTTCCCAGCAACCAACTCTTGGTTCATTATTTAAATCACAAAATGGTGCTACATGGGAACCATCTCAGTTGGAAGATCTAAAATTCATTCTACATAGAGCAGAATTCACTTCAACCACTGGAAGCTTCCGATTCTACAACCCCGATTTGGGTGTAGGAAATAGACAAATTGCTTCTTTACGACCAAATCCAATAGTTGCATATTCTAAGAAAATTATAGTCGGTCTTTCAGGAACATTATCTACTTATGATGTTACTAATTTAGTGCCTGGAACCACAATATTACAATCTAACTATCCTAATTTCTCTGGAAAGTTATCAAGCATTGTAGGTGCGGTAGGAATTAACTCAAACCTCAGCATAACAAATCCTGGAGTTGGATACACTGAAAATAGAGTATACAATAACCTCCCATTAACTACATTATCAGGTAGAGGATCTGGTGCTAAAGTTAATTTGACTATCCAATCTGGAGTTGCAATTGCAGCAACAGTATCTATTGGTGGAACAGGTTATGCTATTGGTGATACATTAACTGTTCCGAGCAGTCAAACTGGTGGATTTGGTAGAAACTTGGTATTAACAATCCCAAATTCAGTTGGAATCATTTCATCATTCAATTCATTGATTATAGATCGAGTTCAAGATGAAATTAATACATCGAATGTTGCTAATGAGATTTCTTATGTAAATCCAAGCAATGGAATATCAACAATTTCAAATGGACTTGTAAATTACTCTGAACTCTTAACTGATGGATTGCATTTCAAAGTAAATCATAATAATCATGGAATGTATTCTGATAATAATATGGTTACTCTTTATGGAATTGAATCGGATGTTCCTCCACAAAAATTAGTAAGTGACTTCAATCAGGCTGCAACTGGAAGTATACAAGTATCTTCCGTTGGAATTTTTACTAGTTTTGAAAATATTGGAGTATCATCGGATAATCCAGGATATATCAAGGTAAGTAATGAAATAATCAGATACACTGGATATGACTCTGCTGCAAATACACTTACTGGTATAACTAGAGGAATTGATATTAACAATCCTGGTGTTTTTAATGTCACAGTTATACCATACCACTTCTCTGGTTCTCCAGTATTTAAATATGAATTTAATGGTATTTCTTTAAGAAGAATAAATCGAACACACTCATTTGCAGATGTAGATATCAATAAGTACCCAATCACTCTTGATAGTTATCATGTTAAAGTAAAAACTGACGAGAAAGGAAAAGATAGAAGATTTGGTCCACCAAAATTATTCTTTAGTGAAACAAAGACAGGTGGAACATATGATTTGAATGTTGTTGCTCCTGGAGCAAATACTATTTCTGGACCAAAGGCATCTCAAAATATACAATTTGATAGTTTAAGACCAAATATTCAATCACTTCTTCCAGAAACAACATCACTTGATGCAAAAATCAGAACAGTGACTGGGAAGAGTGTAAATGGAACTGAACTACCATTCAGTGCTAAAGAATTTGAATCAATATCATTGAACTCAAATAATTACTTTGATAATCCAAGAATTATTGCATCAAGGGTCAATGAAGTTGCAAATCTCCAGAGTTACCTCGGATATAAGTCCTTTGTTATGGAAATGACTCTTTCTACTAGTGATACTAAAGTTTCACCAATTATAGATTTAGATAGAGTTAATATTATTACAACAATGAATAGACTTGATAGACCAGTTGCAAATTATGTAACTGATCCTAGAGTCAATAGTCTTTATGATGACCCAACTTCTGCAATTTATATTTCTAAAATAATTAGATTACAAAAAGGTGCAGATAGCCTCAAAGTTTACTTTGATGCTTATAGAGATGTTTCAAATGAAATTATAGTAATGTATCGTTTGTTGAGATCTGATACTCCAGATGACCAACAACTATTTGAATTGTTCCCTGGTTTTAGAAATGTAGATTTAAATGGCAATGTGATTGATCCAAAAAATAATGATGGTACTCCAGATATCAATGTTTTACCTTCTTCTTCGGAATCAGAATATAGAAGTTATGAATATACTGCCAAAGACCTACCATTATTCAATGGGTTCCAAATAAAAATTATTATGGCAGGAAGAAATCAATCAGTTGTACCAAAAATTAAAGATCTAAGAGCAATCGCAGTATTATGATACCAATAAAAGATAGTAATGGTCTCTTTAGAGATGAAGAGACCAATGCAGTTTTGAATTGCAATGAACACGAATACAATGAGTATATGAAAATAAAGAATAGAAAGTTACAAGAAAAGCAAGAATTGGATAACATAAAATCAGATATCCAAGAAATAAAAGATTGCCTAAAATTATTGGTAGAAAGAATAAATAACTAAAAAGTAACTTCTTGCAATGTCTGCTAAGATTATAAATCTCGTTTTAGAACAAGGTACAGATTTTCAAAGTACCTTCACGATTTATAATGAAAATGGTTCAAGATTGAACTTATTCAACTATACTGCAATAAGTTATATCAAAAAGAGTCCATATTCATCAAAAACATACCCATTTACTATTTCTTTCCCTGATAGACCACAGGGAAAGATAATGGTTTCAATGGCAAAAACAGAAACCTCATTAATGGAAGGAGGAAGATATGTTTATGATGTTGTAATTACATCTCCATCAAATTATAATACAAGAGTTGTTCAAGGAAGTCTTTTAGTTACTCCTGGAGTTAGTATATGAGCAACTACGATGTAGTAGTATCATCTCCCAATTTTAATGTTAATTTAGTTCCAGAAGACCAATATAATATTGGTGTAAATTATGAGGCACCACTAAGAAGTATCCAATATACTAATTTAATATTGGATAATATATCAGTACAATTTAATGGGTCCACTAAATCTTTTTTATTAACAGTAAATGGTCAACCATATAGACCAGCAAATGAGCAGCAGTTGGTGATTTCAATTAATGGAATAGTTTTAAGACCAATTGTTGATTATCAAGTATCTGGAAATACTTTATATTTTACAAATCCCCCAGTATCTGGATCAAATTTTTCTGGAATAGCACTACAAACAACGGCAGATTTAACAAGGACCATTATTTTTATGGTTGATAATGGGTCTCAAGATATTACTCCTGGAAATAAGGGATATTTAACACTGGATGCTACGGGAACATTAGAATCGTGGACAATATTATCAGAAACAACAGGAACAATAGCATTTAATATTGAAAAATCATCTTATACTAATTTTCCAAATAATTTTAGTTCTATTGTAGGAAACGAGTATCCTATACTAAATAATCAAAACAAGAATAAAGATGATAATCTTACGACATGGACAAAATCACTAGAACTTGGTGATGTATTGAGATTTCAAGTGCTGAGTTGTGTTGGAATACAGAGATGCTCAGTATTTTTGAAGTTAAAAATTTAATTTTTAACAATATATAAATAAGAATATAACGTTAATTCATAAACGAGTTAGGAGACATTATCAATGGCACTATTAGTACCAGATTGTGGCGAACTTCAATCCCTAAGATACCTTGTAAATAGCAATCACGAAATCCCAAGAAATTTAATTCTTAAGCTATATTCAAGTGACACAACCCCAGCGGAATCTGATGTTCCTGATCAAATTAAATATTATGAACCATTTAATGCTTCTGGTAACGTTGGTTACGGAACTGATCCATCTAACGGATATCCAAGAGTAATCAATAATAGATTTGACCAAGATTATTCAGAGCAATTTGGTATTTTGCTCAATGGAAACTCATGGAATGTTAGAACAATTACTACTCCAATTGTTACTACAAATGGTTCTGGAACTGTAAACCAGTATACAATCACCGTATCATCAACCACAAACATCGCAGTTGGTCATTACGTTTCTGGTGGTGGTGTTGGCAACCGTGCTACAGTTGCTGCTATTGATGGAAACACAATCGTCCTAACCGTTCCAAACACTGGTACATTCTTAAACCAATCATTAGAATTTGGTAGAGGAACAACCACTGCATCATATCCAGAGCAAACATTTACATTTAGTTCTGCTGCTAATAATCAGTATGGTTATTATTTGGTAAGAGCAAATAATATGCCTGTTGAAATTCATGGTGTTCAAGATGCTGCATCAGTTTCAACCGCAGTAGCAGTTGCGAAAACTCAGACAACAGGAACTATTGGTAGAAACTACGTAACCCTGTTTGATAAAAAATATAGTCCAACTGGAGTTGGTTCAACTGGACAGTTCATAGTAACAGTTGACAATCCAACTGGCATCACAACAAATCAGAGAGTTGTTGGAACTGGAGTTGCAGCAAACGCAAGAGTTGTAGGTGTTGCTGGTACTAATACTATTGTACTAGATAAAGGAAACACAACCACAGTTACTGGAATTGTTACCTTTACAGAAAATGTTGGAGAAAACATTACTGTGGGTATGGCAGTTACTCACGGAAACGTTGTTGGGGAAGTTAATGCAATCCCATCAAATACTTTAGTAACTGGTTTTGATGAAAGTCAGAGAATTGTTTACTTAAGCAATAACCTAGTAAACAACATTCAGGCTGCTACTGGTGCTACTGTCTATTTCAATTTCAGTGAAGTAACCGCTTTAAACCACGGATTAGTCCGTGGAGATGTAATTTACATTGCAGCAGGAACAGCAAACACTACAACTTCATCTTCAACATATACAATTTTTGAGACTGTAGGAACAAACGTTTTCAGAACATCTCCCGCACTTGCTGGAGTTGGAAGTGCAACTCTTTACAGTAGCATCATGTTTGCTGAAAGATTTACAAACGGTCCATACAACATTCAGAACAACGGAGACCAAATTAAGGTTACTCTAAACATCAGCCTCGACTGATTTTTCAAAAAAAGAATATATTTATCATGTGGGGATTGCAAATGTAATCCCCTTATTTTTTCTTTATAATTTTTTATCAATAGACTAAAAGGAATTATGGCTAGAAATGTAGGTATTAATTCAACTTTTGAACAACAGAGATTAGTAATTAATTCTATTGCTGTTGACGTAGAACAACTTCAAAATTTGAATGCTTCGGGATATGCAACAACAGCAGGAGTGGCAACTTATGCTTCTTCTGCTGGTATTTCTTCATATGCTGCTCTTTCTGGTATCTCATCATATTCCAATAATTCTGGTTTATCTGCATACGCAATATATTCTGCAAGTTCTGGAATTTCTTCAGCATTAACATCAACTGCAAACATAAACACTACAGGAATAATAACTGCTTTTAAATTTATTGGAGATGCATCTGGTCTTTATAATATCCCTGGTCTTATCAACCCATGGGCAATAACTGGTTCTGGAATTAATACTACTTCAAGTGTTGGTATTGGAATTACAAATCCTTCAGCAAAATTTCAAGTTAGTGGAACTGTAAAGATTCAAGATTCATCAAATAATGAAAGAGGTTGGTTAAGAATTGGTGATACTTCTGGTGGTTATCCTACAGTTACTATTGGTGGAATTAATGATAATACATCTCTCAATCCTGGATGGGTTGATGCCTGGCATTTAAAATCAAGAACTGCACTTTATGCAGAGGGATCTGTTGGATTAGGAACAACTACTGGTCTTCCTGGACAAATAGTTAGTGTAGATCAAACAGGAAAGGCAAGATACACTAGTGACATTTACATAAATGGAATTTCTAAGGTAGGTATAGGGACAATAAATCCAACATCAAAACTTACAGTAATAGGTGATACCAAAATTGTCGGTATTTTAACTGCAACGACTTTTAGTGGTTCTGGAGTAAATTTATCAGGAGTGGTAACTTCACTAGTTGCGGGTTCAAATATAATTCTTAGTGGTTCTACAGGACAAGTAACTATTAGTGCCACTGGAGGAGGAGGAGGAGGAGGGGGAGAATCATATTGGACATCTACAGGAATAGGAATCCACACTCTCTCTAATGTTGGCATAGGAACCACAAATCCATTAGAAAAATTACAAATCGAGAGATATGCAGTATCTACAGGTGTAGGAACATTTAGTGCTACTGTTGGAGTAGCATTTACCTTTGATTCATTCCCAGTTTCAACAAAGTCATTTAAATCATTAGAATATTTAATCCATGTTGAAAATGGTCTCAATATTCAAACACAGAAATGTGTGGTAATGGTCGGAGGGACTACAGCATATTCACAAGAATATTCAATTATCTTTAATAATACTCCTGTTGTTTCATTCGGAGCAACGATATCATCTGGAGTTTGCCAACTCAGAATTACTCCAGCATCCACTATTTCTGGTTTAACCACATACAGATTTGCAAGAGGAGGATTGCTCTAATATGGAAAATCAATACACACTTGGTTGCAGTACGGCAGAAGAATGGCAACAATTACATCAGGAACTAATAAATGATGGTTGTATAGACTCATGCATTCCATCAAGATGTGTTGAATGTGCTGATTTAAAGGAATTTAGTGAAACAAGAGCATCTTATCTTCTAACTGATGAAGAAGCAGTAGAATTGAAGAATCACCCCTCAATTCATTACATTCATTTGGATCCTCAAGTACATACAGAGGCATATCCAAAACCACGACCAAGAGAATTATATAATCTCCCAATTGGGGTAATACCAGAATTTAGATACAACAATAATACAAAACAATATAGAGATTTTTTTAATGGTGGAAATTTATTGCCAGCATCACCAGACTCTACCGACATTAGTAGATGTGGATATTCTCTATTAAGACATTCTCAAAAAAATGATAGTTGGCAAACTGGTTTATCTACTGGAGCAAGACAGGTTTTAACGAGTAGAGTTCCTGGACATGCAAGTGGATTTGATGTCGATGTAATAGTTTCTGATGATGGTTGTTGGTTTGGGCATCCAGAATTTCAAAGTAATGCTGGAACTTCAAATTCTCCAGTGGATTATATCGGGGGAAATGTATTAAAGGCAGGTTGGCATCCAGCAGCAGTATCTGCTACAACTGGAACATGTGATTTACTAGATTTAATTCTAGATGCACCATACTATATTGACCCAGAATGGTTTGAGGGTTCTCCTGGAAGTAGATTAATAACCCGTTGGGACGGAACGACAGTACCAGTCGAATCTGTTGCAAAATCTTGGTGGTCAACTTCTAATCAAAGATCAGCAAAATTTTCTTCAATTGGTACTGTTAATATTCCTGCTAATTATACTAGAGCAAATTGCAACGGTTCAAATAGTACAGTTTCCGCAGAAGGAGATCATGGAACTCCTTGCTGTGCCTTAACCTATGGAAGAACTATGGGTTGGGCGTATAATTCAAATAAATTCTTAATTGATTCAATTGGTGGTTTTTCTCCAGCAATTGAAATATATTTTGATATATTAAAAATTTTTCATCAAAATAAACCAGTCAATCCAAAGTATGGAAATAGAAATCCAACAGTAAGTAGTAATAGTTGGGGGTATCGTGCAATAGGACATCTAACAAATGGATTTTATTTTTATAGACAAGGTACTAGTGGTGGAATAGGAGTAACATATACATCTGGAACAGCACCAGGTTATTTTAAATATGTCGGTACTACTGGTGATAGTGGAAGAATGAAAGGAGAACATGCTCCAAGTTCTATTGTAACTGCAGGCAATGAATGTGTTAATTCTGGAGTTATTTTTATTGGAGCTGCAGGAAATAGCAATCAAAAACAAGTAAGTCCATCACATCCAGATTATAATAATTATTGGGCAACAACTGCCCAAGGAATTGGAGTTTCACTAATTTCTGCAACTCATACTGAGTTTGGTTACACCGCATACAACACAACAAATAGAAGAGGATTTCCACAACAATTGGGAAAAACTGCTTCAGGAGAATACCCAGTCATAAATGTAGGTGCATTGGACGATGATTATCAACCCGATGGAAAGGAAAGAAAAGTAGACTATAGTGATATGGGAAATGAAATTGACATTTATGCTGCAGCAGATGGAACATTGGCAGCAAATCGTGGTGGATATCCTGCTGTTGGTGTGAGAGCAGATACATATCCTGGTTTATCCTTAGTTATTAATGGGGCAATTGGAATTGCCGTAACTGCTGCATATATGAGTGGAGATACTTTAACATTTGGTAGCAATACTGGACGTAGAATAACAACAACAGTCAATAATTCTGCTACTATCGTCTCTATCGCAAATACAATAGTAGGTCCTTCAGGAGTTAGCACAGTAACTGCATCAATTGGTCATCCTCAATACGGTGGAAATGATGATGGTTTTTGGGATATTACAATTCCATGGAATATTAATTTCGGAAGTGTGACAACAAATGAAATTTATGTTAATTCAAATTCTTATGTAACTTTTGGAGCAAGGTCTTCTGTACCAAATTATGATCAGGAAATTAGTTATGATTACAATGCAACTGGAGTCGCATATCCAAAAATTTATATAACGGCATCAGATGCTTCTTGTCAAAGAATATATTATCTAACCTCTGGTTTATCTCCAAATAGAACTTTTAGAGTGAGGTATGAAGGACATACAACCTATTATGGGGGTGTTCTTGGATCTCCAACAGTTGTATGGGAAATGATTTTTTATGAAAACACCCCAGCACAAATAGATTTGCAAATTGGTGCTAATGGAAAAATATCTCAAGCATCTGATGCTAGTTTTGGTGGAACAAGTGCTGCATGTCCAGTTGCTGCTGGTTTTATATCAACTCTTATGCAAGATAATAGGAATTGGACTTGGAGAGATGTCAGAAAATATTTGAAGAGTTCAATTATTACACAAACATCTACTGGAAGATTTTATCAAGGAAATGAGTCAAGAACAGCAAATGATCCAAATTGGGAAGATTTAAATAGTCTTGAAGGTGGGAAATCTAGAGTAATATATAACCCAAGAACAAACTCCTAAATATTTAAAAAAATGGCAGATACCGATTTTACGACAAAAAATCTAAAATTAATAAGCACCAATGGATACTCATCTGTTACTTCAGATGGAACAATAGACATTAATTCTCCTGCTTTTATTAATTTAAATGCAGATACTGTCCAATTAAGTAAAAACTTAGATATAAATGGACAAGTTGCAAGTGATTTAATTGTTTCTCCTGGATTTGCTGTTGGAGTTGGAAGTACAGTACCAAGAGCAACTTTGGATGTATTGGGTGATGTACAAGTTGGTATAAATACATCACAGGGAGTAATACTAACTGCATCAAACGGTACAAGGTGGAGATTAAGTGTTAGTACTACTGGAACGTTAAGCACTGTTCAAGTGACCTAAAAAGGAGTCATAATGGCAGTATTTAGTTATACTGGAAAAAACACTTCTCTTTCTTCTGGCGAGTTAGAAGAGAGAGGTGTTTTTTCGTATAACACTAGCTCCATTATATTTTTTGAAAGTGAAGATTATGGATTAATTGGAGAATTTGTTAGTTATTATGACGATTTTGGTTTAATTACAGATAGTATCACCAGTGAGAAGCAAATATTCAATTATGGAAGTATAACAATACTTCGTCAAAATATACCATTTGGAAAACTAAGTATATCTACTGAGTTTGCTGACGTTTCTTTAGTAAGAAGAAGTGTTGGTGGATTGTCTTTCCTCGTAAGTGGAAAAGCAAAAATATTTGTATTACCAATACACGTTGGGTCTGGAAGAATTCGAGCAGATGGTTCTGCAGAACAATCCAGAATTGCTAATCAAAATGGTATTGGAAAACTATTCGGATTTAGTAGTTCAACATATACAACAACTAACGCACCATCAGAAAGCAAAAATCGTATTATCGTCTTTTCTGGTGGTGCTTTTCATGCGTTCTCAAGAGGGAACTATTCTGCAACTGGTCTTTTCTCTACATTTACTGGTGCAGGATTATCAAGAGTTATCATTACAAAAGCAGAAACAAATATATTCAAGTTTATAGGTTCTGCAGTCGAGAAGAATGCAGAATCTTATGTTGGTTCTGGTTCACTATTTGGATTTGTTGGTCATGCAGAGAAAGTTACATACGATTATAATGAGTCTTCGGTAATAAGACCAGAAGGATTAGATTATGGATTTATATCTGATTCTCCAATCAATATCAGCAATAGTAATGTAATATTTGATTATGCTAATGACCAAATTAGTACTTATGGAAACCAAATTGTATCTCAATTTGGTGTATCTAATTTAGAAGATGACTATGGAACGATAACTGAAATTCCAAGTCCACAAAAACCATGGAACAAAGTTAATTATGGATTTATTACTGATAATGATACTAGACTTCCATTTGGTCAGTTAAAACTATCATCATTAACTGCAGTTTCTCAATCACCATCTATTTTCGGTTCTGCGGAAATATCTATATCTGGTGTTGTACGTATATTCGTATTACCAATACATATTGGTTCTGGTGTATTTAACATTAGTGGTGATTCTGAGCTAAAAGCATCTCTATCCCATGTTGGTTCTGGGCGTATCTTCGCATTTACTGGATCTGCAGAATCACTTGGAGCAAATCCACCAGAATCAACAGAACTATTCAAAATTAATGGTTCTGCCAAAGAGACAGTTACACCAGCACCACATATTGGTTCTGGACAGTTTTCTGCATTTACTGGTTCGGGATACTCAAGAGTTATCATCACAAAACCAGAAACAAATCTATTTGCTTTCAGTGGTTCTGCAGTCGAGAAGAATGTAGAATCTTATTCTGCATCTGGTTCACTATTTGGATTTGTTGGTCATGCAGAAAGAGTTACTTATGATTACAACGAGTCTTCAATAGTAACTATTGATTCGTTAGATTATGGATTCATATCTGATTCTCCAGTTAATATTAGTAATAGTAATGTAATATTTGATTATGCTAATGACCAAATTAGTACTTATGGAAACCAAATTGTATCGCAGTTTGGAATTGAAAATCTAGAAGATGACTATGGAACGATAACTGAAATTCCAAGTCCACAAAAACCATGGAACAAAGTTGATTATGGATTTATAACAGAAACAGATAATATTTTCCCATTCGGAAAACTAAAATTAGAATCATCTACTCAAGTTTCCCAATCACCACTTATTTCTGGTTCTGTACAAATATCAATTTCTGGTTTCTCAAGAATATTTGTATTACCAATACACGTTGGAACTGGTCAATTTGTTCTTGGTGGAAGTGCGGAACTAAAAGCATCTCTATCCCATGTTGGTTCTGGACGTATCTTCGCATTTACTGGATCTGCAGAATCACTTGGAGCAAATCCACCAGAATCAACAGAACTATTCAAAATTAATGGTTCTGCAAATCAAGCATTTGCTCCAGCACCACATATTGGTTCTGGACGTATATTTGCATTTACTGGTGCTGGAGAAGCAAGAGCAAATATTCCATCAGCAACAGGACTATTCAAGTTTATTGGTGCTGCGACAGAGAAGAATGCAGAATCTTATGTTGGTTCTGGTTCACTCTTTGGATTTGTCGGTCATGCAGAAAGAGTTGCATATGATTATAATGAGTCTTCTGTAGTAAATCTAGAGTCCCTTGATTATGGTTTCTTAACAGAAACTCCAATTAATATCAGCAATAGTAATGTAATATTTGATTATGCTAATGACCAAATTAGTACTTATGGAAACCAAATTGTATCTCAATTTGGTGTTGATAATCCAGATGATTATGGATTTATTACACAACCAACAAATTACGGACAACAAAAACGTAATTATGGTTACATTACTGATGTTGAAAATAGATTCCCATATGGAAGATTTAGATTTAGTGATGACAAGGCAGCAATTAAAGCATCACTATCTCATATTGGTTCTGGACGTATATTTGCATTTACTGGTGCTGGAGAAGCAAGAGCAAATATTCCATCAGCAACAGGACTATTCAAGTTCCTTGGTTCTTCACAATTAAGAGCTTTACTATCTCACGTTGGTTCTGGTTCTCTCTTTGCAATTGTTGGTGGTCAAGAATCTGTTACTCCAAAACCACAAATTGGTTCTGGAAAACTTACTATTTCTGGTGCGGCAGTCGAGAAGAATGCAGAATCTTATGTTGGTTCTGGTCGAGCAAAAGTATTCTCAACACCAGTATCTGTACATAGATTATTTGGATATAATGGTAGTGGAAACCTACAAATAACCAGAATTAGTTCTGCAACTATTGGTTTTAGTCTAGTTCACGTTGGTTCTGGTTCTCTCTTTGCAATTGTTGATGGTCGAGAATCTGTTACTCCAAAACCACAAATTGGTTCTGGAAAACTTACTATTTCTGGTGCGGCAGTCGAGAAGAATGCAGAATCTTATGTTGGTTCTGGTTCACTCTTTGCATTTGGAACCAAAACAGAAGTCAAATCCAATGCTCCATCAGCAACAGGTCTCTTCAAGTTCTTTGGTTCTTCTCCACAAGCAATTACTCCCGCACCACATATTGGTTCTGGACGTATTTTTGCCTTCACTGGATCGGCAGAATCTACTACAAGTTCTCTTGTTGCAACAGTACTCTTCAAGTTTGCAGGAAATGCAATCGAGAAGAATGCAGAATCTTATGTTGGTTCTGGTTCACTCTTTGCATTTGGAACCAAAACAGAAGTCAAATCCAATGCTCCATCAGCAACAGGTCTCTTCAAGTTTGCAGGAAATGCAATCGAGAAGAATACAGAATCATACTTTGGTTCTGGTTCACTCTTTACCTTTATCAGTTCCACCGAGTCTTCTGCAGCAACTAAGGTTTCAACAGGACTCTTCAAGTTTGCAGGAAATGCAATCGAGAAGAATACAGAATCATACTTTGGTTCTGGACGCATATTTACATTTGATAGTGCAACATCTGTTGTTGTAGGAAGATTGCGTTCAGATGGAGTACTATTTAAACTCAATGGTTCTTCTATAGTCGTATCTTCACTATCTGAAATTGGAAGCGGTGTATTAAATCTCAGACAAAGAGTTTCTGGACTTGATGCACGTAGTAAGCAACGTTATATCTCTGGAATTGAAAGAAAAACCATTGTTCCACCAACAGATGGTGCTCTATTCAGGGCAACTGGTGTTGTTACACTATTCTTTATTTACGGAGAAGTTGGTTCTGGTACTATTACTCTTGCTGGAAATGCAAGAACACAGACAAAACCAGTTCATCTTGGAGAAGGTCTACTTTCAATTAATGGTAGTGCAGAAACACCAAGAACAAGACCATATATTGGAACTGGTTCACTCTTTGGTTTAATTTCTTCAGTAACTGTTTCAGCAAGCAGACCACCAGTAAGTGGAACACTATTCAGAATTACTGGTGCTGCATCAGAGAGAAATACAGAATCTTATACTGGTTTAACAGAGGCAAAACTCTCTGGAAATGCAAATATAATTGCAAGACTGAAGCATATTGGATCTGGAAAAACAACTATATTTGGTTCTGCAATCGAGAAGAATACAGAATCTTATATTGGATCTGGACGTATCTTTGGATTCACTGGTGGAGCAGAATCTGTTGGTAGAAAACTACCAGAATTCAAGACTTTATTCAGAATTACTGGTTCTGGCACAGTACGCAATCTTTATACTCACGTTGGTACTGGTTCACTCTTCACGTTTGTCAGCAAGACAGAAACAACTAGTTCAGCAGAAACAAAAACAACACTATTCAAGTTTGCTGGATCTGCGGCAGAAAGTAATACAGAATCTTATACTGGTTCTGGTCTTGTTCGATTCCGTACCAAAGATTCAATTCTCGATATCAACGGCAAAGTCATTTTTGTCAGTGCTCAGGAATCTTCTACTGTTGTACCTCCAACTTCAACTACACTATTCAAGTTTGGTGGAGCAGCAAAAACAGAGAGAAATACAAACTGGACTACTACTGGAACACTATTTGGTTTTGGTGGTGGTGCAGAAAGAGTATCCTTCACTCCAGCAATTTCCACAACACTATTTGACTTTGTTGGAACTGCTCAAGAAAGAAAGAGCAAGAGTTATGCTGGATCTGGTTCTCTATTTGGATTTATTGGTGCTGCAGAATCTTCTGCAGTTGTCAGCACAACTGGTGGACTATTCAGAATTACGGGTTCTGCAAAAGAATCTGTAATTCCAGCAACTTATGTTGGTACTGGATCTCTCTTTGCATTCGTCAGCAAGACAGAATCTGTTACATTCTCTCCACCAACAACAAACCTATTCAAGTTTACAGGAAATGCTGTCGAGAAGAATACCGAGGCATATCTTGGAACAGGAAGAATATTTGGATTCCAATCTGCAGGTATCGCAAGAGTTGTTCCTTACGACAGAACACAAATACTCTTTAGACTATCTGGTGCATCTAAAGAGATGTTTGGTCGTGCAGGTTATGTTGGAATTACACAAGCACAATTTAATGGTATATCAACCAATAGATATATTGAATTTGATTCACCAAAACCAATCAGAATTTACATAATTTGATAAATAAAGATATACAATCTTTATATAAATGGCAAATACAAAACGAGTTCAACTCAGAAAAGGTACTGAGCAAGAACATGCTTCGTTTACTGGTGCTTTGGCTGAAGTTACCGTTGATACAGATAAGAGTGTAATAAGAGTACATGATGGTTTAACTACAGGGGGATTTGAAGTATCAAAAGCAAGATACACACTAATTTCATCAGCAACCTCACTAAAAGCAAACACAAAATATCATGTAGATACTTCTAACTCTGAATACTCTGTTACTTTGCCAACCCTAATAAACACGGGTGACTATATCAGCCTGTTTGATTCAAAATCTTTATGGAGCATAAATAATCTTATAGTAGTCACTCAAAATAATCAGAAATTTAAAAATGCTTCGGGGTTAATTGATGCCCCACTTGTATGTGATGTTTCTGGTGCTAGTGTCGAATTGATCTGGGAAGGTACTTACTGGAGGGTCTCTGTATGACAATGTTCTTAAGCGGAAGTATGGCATCATCTTCTTCTAGTGCAGGCAGTTCGTTTAACGATACTTCTACTCTAAAAAAAGAAAATGATTGGTATATTCATGCTGTTCGCAGAGATTCTAGTGGAATGCTTTATTACACACAAGTAAGATCAACTGATTCTAATGTAGTTGGTGATTTTTACAGAAAAGATGGTAGTCAATATCCCGACTTTTTGGAAGGAATTGATTACGTTGAAGAAACTACAGAAGAAAAATCATATACCAACCACCCTGCTGATAAATATCAACAGTTCAGGTTTGATTTTCGAAGAATTTCTTATTTCATCGATGATGATGGATACTTTGTTGCCAGAGTTGGTGGCACATACGATTACAATACCGCAGGACCTAAGTAAGGAATTAAACAAAAATGGCTGATTTTAGATTAGGAAGACTAAAATTTAACTGGAGAGGTGCTTGGACAACAAGTACAGACTATGTTATTGATGATATCGTTAAGTTCGGTGCGAATACTTATGTCTGTACCCAGAATCACACTTCTGTAGCATCAGAAACAAACTGGTATTCAACGGATCTAGCAAAGTGGTCTTTGCACGTTGAAGGTATTGCAAATAGAGGTGACTGGACACCAGCAACTTTTTACAAGGTCAATGATTTAGTAAAATTTGGTAACACTCAATACAGAGTAGTTACCTCTTTTGCTTCAACCTCTAATTTCAATTCTTCTTATCTAACTCCATATTTTGGAGGTTTCAATTACGAAGGAACTTGGAACTCAGGAACAGCATATCAAGTAGGAGATGTTGTTCTATATGGTGGAAACAATTATGTTTCTAAAACATTAAATACTAATAAAGCACCAAGTGCATATACTTCTGATTGGGATACTCTTTCCACTGGATTTGACTTTATTGGTGCATATTCCACTACTACCTCTTACTTACCAGGTGAGGTAATTCGTTTTGGTGGTTATTCTTACGTTGCCAAGGAAGAAGTTGGTGCGGGAATGACCAGCAATCCAGTTCAAGTACCTAATAAGTGGGACTTGATTATTAAAGGATTTGAGTGGAAAGGTGCTTGGTCATCTGTCACCACATATGAACAAGGTGATACAATTTATAGAAATTCCAATAGTTATGTTAGTGTAGCATCAACTAACTTTAATAATGACCCTGCCACAGATGCTCTTGGTACATATTGGAATCCATTAACTCAAGGTTCTGCAACTAACGTTCTTTCTGCAACTGGTGATATTATTTACCAATCTGGTGCAGGTCCAGCAGCTCTTCCAATTGGAACTAATGGAAAAGTATTGACTGTTTCTCCAGCAGGAGTACCAGTTTGGGAAACAAATAATGTAACTTATCCTGTTTTCTATGTAGCAGAAGAAGGTAGTGACGGTAACGATGGTAAGAATATTAACCGTGCTTTTGCTACAATTAAACATGCTTGTGGTATTGTAACTGGTCCAGCAACAATTTATGTAAAAGCAGGAACATATGAAGAACAACTTCCAATTACTGTTCCAGCAAACGTAACCATTGTAGGAGATAACCTAAGAACTACAAAAATTGTACCAGCAGCAGGTAATGCAAATCACCAAGTATTGACTCTAAACTCTGCCCCATCAACTGCTATGCAGTATGGTGCAACTATTGCTAATGGTGCTGGAACTAAAACTGCTAGAATTTTAGATTTCAACTTCTCTCAGAAAAAAGTAGAAATCGAACCACTTACTGGTGGTTTATGGATATCAGGTGTTGATACTTGGGAAAATGGTGCCTCTGATATTACTGTAGATAATGCAGTAACTTTGTCAAATTCCCAATCAACAATGTTTATGCTTAGTGATAGAACTATGCTTAAAGACATTGTTATGGAAGGTTTGACGGGATTTGTTCCTGCTGGTACTCTCAAAACTGCAACTGCTTCAATTTCTGGGACAATTTTAACCAATTCAACCGCAGAAATGGAACCAGATTTGGTTGGAACCGTCATTAGTGGAACTGGAATTACAGTTGGAACTAAAGTTGTAACTTACATAAGCGCAACACAAGTAGAAGTAGATACTGCACAAACAGTTTCATCTACTCCAGTAACATTTACTGCTAGTGATAGAGATTTAAATAATGCAACAGTTCGTGGTGTATTTGTAAAACTGAATCCAAATTCACCAATTACAAAATCACCATACATTTCTAACTGTTCTGCGTTTTCAAGTGGTGGTGTTGGAGCAGTAGTCGATGGAAAAGTACACAAACAATACGATAATACTCCACAAAGATCTAATAAATCAATCGTTTTTGACTCTTGGACAAATATTCATGATAACGGTGTTGGTTTCTGGGTTACCAATAATGCTGCAGCAGAAATGGTTTCCTGCTTTACTTATTATGCACATGTTAGTTACTGTTCAACTCGTGGAGGAAGAATTCGTTCTCTTGCAGGAAATAGTTCATGGGGTAACTATGGTATTGTAAGTTCTGGATATAACACCGATGAAGCATTCTTGAGTGGAACAGTAGAAGGTCTTCAGTTAAAGTATAATATTGAGACAATTACTGCACCTGGATTTATTCAGGGAGAGAGAGTGATTGGAGCAACTTCTGGTGCAGTTGGAGAACTAACTTCTGTTCAAACATCAATTGCTGCACTTTATTATAGTGTTGTTACTTCTGGACCAAGTGGTTCAGGTTTCAGACAAAATGAACTCATCACAGGACAAACATCTGGAACTCAAGCATATTTGACAAATAATACTGATGCAAATAGAGGACAAAGCGGATTTACCATTGTTGTAAGAGGACTTCAAAATAATTTACAGACTGGAGGAAGTATTGAATTTGTAACAGGTAGTGGAAATGGTGGTTCAATTGGAACTGCTGCAACAACTATTACTGGTGCAGATCCATTTACTTATGTTATTCAGAATGTAAGTTTCCTTGCTCCTGATGGAAGAGGAAATGTTAACGTAAATAGAGCACAGTTGAACACAACTGCCGCAAAACATTTTGGAACAAATAATAATATTAGAAATTATCCTTTTACTAATGTTACAGCAACGGTTGCTTCCCCAATCGGTACATCTGATACACAAATCGTTGTAAGTTCAACTGCTGGATTCTTCCAGAATGGATTTGTTCTTACACCAGCAAATGAGTTAATGAAGATTGTGAACTTGGATTCTTCAATTGCAATGACAGTTTTAAGAGCACAAGAAGGTGCTGGAATCGCAACTGGTTATTCAAATGGAACAGTATTCCGAGCAATTGGAGTTGCAAATACTATTGCATCAACTCAGGTAATCAAAGACCAAACTCCTGTACAAACATTTGTAAGAGTAAATAGCGTAAGTGGATTCTCAACTGATAACTTCATTAAGATTGATAACGAATTCATGAAAGTTACTTCCATTGGAATTGATACTACAGGAAGAACTACATTGATTCTTGCAGAAGAAAAAGCAAATAAAACTTTTGATGAGCAATCATTCAGAATTAGATACTTGTATTCACAAGTTAGATTGACTGGTCACGACTTCTTGCAGATTGGTACTGGTGGAACATCAACAACCAATTGGCCTGGTGTACCAACCGTAGATCCAATTCCATCTAAAGAAGTAACAGAAGATTATCCTGGTCGTGTTTACTATGTTTCTACTGACCAAAATGGTAACTTCCGTGTAGGTAAGTACTTCCGTGTTAACCAGGCAACAGGTGCAGCAACATTGAACGCATCTGCATTCGACCTTTCTGGTCTAACATCCTTGAGACTTGGTTCTATTGGTGCTCAGTTGGGAGCTCAAATTAATGAATTCTCTACTGATGTTACACTTTCCCAAAATAGCAACGAAAAAGTTCCTACACAAGCAGCAGTAAAAGCATACGTTGATGGCACATTGATTAAGAGCAGACCATTTACCTATTGGGTTGCTACTTCTTGATTATTGTACATTATAAATATTTGCATATAAGATTGAATCAAAAAAAATTGGGAGATTTAAATGGCATCTGGAGTACTAGGACAAGTAGCACTTGCTTCTACAACTTATACAACAGTTTACACTGTTCCTACTAGCACACTTGCATACGTTAATGTTAACGTATCAAATAGAAATGCTACAGATATTGCTGTTCGTGTAGCACTTGCAGCAACCGCAACACCAACAAATGCTGAATTCATCGAATTTAATTCTTTTATTGCACCCAATGGTGTTCTGGAGAGAACTGGATTAGTTTTGGATGCTGGTAAGAGACTTATTGCATATTCTAATTCCAGTAATGTAAGCGTTAACGTTTACGGTGTTGAGCAATCCACACTTTAATTAACAACCATAAAGGAGTAATTTAGAACAATGGGACGTTTCATTTCTGCACCAACATTTACGACAGAAGTTGTAACTGTAAGTACTACACCGTATACCGCAACTAGTGGTAGAACATATCTTGTTGATACGACAAGTAATGCCATTACAATCAATATCCCAAGTGCTGATACAGCAAACATCGGAGATAGAGTTTCTATCGTTGACCCAACAGGGAACTGGAAAACAAATTTCTGCACTGTAGGAGTCAATACAACAACTACAAAAATTGCTAACTTGAATGAGTCTCTAATATTAAATATTCCCAACAATGCTGTAGATCTTCTTTATTCTGGATCACAATATGGATGGGTTCTTCTGAACGCATGATAATTGCCAAAAAATTAGGGGAGATATAAAATGGCAAATTTAAGAGATTTAATTAGTTATACTGACCAACAACAAATTGCGTCATTCCAAACAACAGGAATCAGTACGGTCCCAACAACACCTATTAGTTTTCCTGGTTCTGAGTATCATCAAGTACAATTCAGAACCCATTGTGCTGTAAATAGACATAGATATTTTGAATGCTATGTTTGGAGACCACCAGCGGGAACTACCTTTATCAAGTTTGAAATTTGGGGAGGAGGTGGTGGAGGACCTGGCACTTGCTGTTGCATGTGGGGAACTCCTGGAGGATCGGGTGCTTATGCATATAAGTGCATTTGCACTGGATTTGATTTAGGTGGACAATCATACGAAATATGTGCCGCATCTGCTTCTTGTTGCAACCCAGCCCAGTGGGGTTCTCGTGGATGTAAGTCATTTGTAGTTGGATATGGATTGAATAACTTCTGTGCGGAAGGTGGTTTTGGTGGTGCATCATTCTGTTCAAACTGTATGAACAGAGAAAGCACTTTTGAAATGTATTGCATATGTGATTATTGTCACTCATGTAATGAAAGCCAAGCAATGCCTTTTGGTGGACACATGTGTGAAGCTTGTGGTGGTCATTGGGGAAATTGTGGATTTTCTTGCTTTACTCCTGGTGGTGGTATTGGACATTATCCACTTGAATATCAAGACGTAACAAGACTCCAATATGATTTAATTGGTGCTGGAACTACCTTTGGGTCAAATGGACGTAGAGTTTCTTATGGTCATGCTCTCAATCCTTGCTTTGGTGGTATTTGTACTAATCAATGTGCTTACTGTGCTCCCTTCTTTGGTGCTGATGGTGGAGCAAGAGGTCTTCCTGGACTGTTAGGTTCACCATGCAATCAAGCAATGGACTGGTGCATGATTGTTCAGTATCATCCATTCCCTGGTGGACTAATTAATACTAGAGGTGGTTATCTTCCATATAGATATCAATCTATGAATCTTTCTGGTGCAGATTCTTCCCAGTATAGATTCTCAGATTACTTTGGACATAGTTCTCTACGTGCAGAAGAAGGTATTGTTGGGTTGGGTGGAAGATCAGCTTCTTCAGAAGGTGGAAACTGCTATTGTGGTGGTCCAGGACATTCTGGAATGGTTCGTATCACTTACGGTTAATAGGAGATTTCAAATGGCTAGATTAAGAGAATTATTAAATACAGAAAATCAAGTTGAACTCCAACAAAGAGTGTGCGGATTCCGTTCCACCCAATGGGGAAATGGATGGGGCAATACTCTTGTAGATGGTTTTGATACATTTTTTGGTGGAGGCTGTTGGCTTAATTCCTGTGATACCAGTTACAGGCAGTGGTGTGGTGGATTTTGTGTCTATCCTGGAGTAACTACCGTCCAATTCCACATTTGGGGTGGTGGAGGAGGTGGTGCAGGATCATGTTGCTGTATGCAAGGAACTCCAAGTGGTTCAGGTGCATATGCAATGAAAACACTTTGTGCAAGAGACATGGGACTAGAAACCTTAGGTGGTCTTTGTTATCTATGGTGCCTTGGTCCAACAACAACTTGCTCATCATCCTGCTTAGGTGCTACTGGATGCAAAACATGGATAACTGGATGTGGTCTCACTAACTTCTGTGCTGAAGGCGGAATGCCAGGTAGAACATGTTGCTTTATTTTCTATAATGAGCATGGTGCTAATTTAACTGGAACATATGGTCCTGGAGGAACAACTGGAACAACACCAAGAGGTTCATTGGGTTGCTATTCATTAGATCCAGTTCCTGGTAGTTGTAGAGCTTGTGATTGTGCTTGCTATTATGGAGCAGATTTTGGTGTTCCTGGAAGAATGGGATGGTTCCGTGTAGATTGTATTTGTGGAAATAACTGTTTCGTAAGACTTGGTATTCCTCAACCAGGTGGAGTCCGTGATAAAGAAGTAAGATATATTATTCACAGAAATCCAGGAAATGCTTGCTGCAATGAAAGAGCACAATGTTGGTTAGGTGAATGGCCTGGAAATAGTAACTGTAGTATGGGAATGAGAGGTTCAGGGCATCCTTCTGTAACTACATGTGCGGGTGGTTGCTGTATTTCTGCACCTGGAACAGCTGGTCTAATTAGAATCACCTATAGATAAATACCTTTAAGAGGAAATATTAAAAATGGCAAATCTTAGAACTCTGTTGGGTTCAGCAGAACCAAATTTTACAGGAATACATTCAGGTGGAATTGGAAGACTTCGAGAGGGTCAAGTAACTTATTTCATGGCACACATGTGCGGTAATACCGACGGTAGTTACGAAACCACTTGTTGTCAAGCACCAGCAGGTGACTTTACGATGGGTTTTAACAATTTTGTATATTGTTGCTGGAAAGTTCCTTCATATCCTGGAGCAGGTACAACTGCAATTACCTTTGAAATTTGGGGTGCTGGTGGCGGTGGAGCAGGTGCTTGCTGCTGTGCTTACGGAATTCCTGGAGGATCGGGTGCTTATGCATTCAAAACCGTTGTTGGTGTAGCATCTGGAACACCATATGTCTTTAGAATTGGTTCACCAACATGTAAAGTTCCTAATGATACTGGTTTAAGAGGTGAATGCACTACAGTAACTGGAACTGGACTTACTGGTTTTTATGCTGAAGGTGGATGGGGAGGTTGCTCTTTCTGTATTACTCAGTTCTGTGGTAATAAGTGCTATTGGAAGACCGCAATAGGAGCTTCTGAGGGATTTGGTGGAACTGGTAACGTTGTGGGTCTCAATACTTCATGTGTTGGTTGCTGTGCTCGTTATTTTGGTGCAGATGGCGGGGCATTTGGTGTTCCTGGTGCTTATGGTTTATTCTGTCACCAAAACCGTTGCTGGAACATGTACCACATTGCTTATCCAGGAGGATTAGTAAACCAAAAAGGTGGTTGGGTCTCATCACACCAATGTGAAAATTCTACTTGCGGAAATTGGAATCAATCATGGGCAGCAGGTAATTTGGGTTTTGGTGGTTATATTGACCACAATTATGTTCCTGGTTTGGGTGGTGCTTCTGCAACTGTATGTGGGGGTGGTTGTTGCTGTGGAAATCCTGGTTGGGCAGGTGCAGTACGTGTAACCGTAAGATATGTTTAATTAGATTTAAATAAATAAAAAACAGGAGAAAGGTTAAGTATTATGGCAAAAACGACTAAAAAATTCACATATAATATACCAGACGATTATTTGCTACAAACAAATAAACTTGGTCTGACTGCTGAATGGACTTATGAAGGTCCAGATAAAGTTTATGTTATGATACTTAAAGATACCAAAAAAATTAATAGTATGTTGGGTTGGATGTTATATGAGGATGATAGAACTAGAGAAGAAAATGACGCAGCTGCAGATACTTTCTCTGGTTTAGGATATGATTATGCCTTGATTGACGTAGAAGAAGAACCCTTACTTTTAGCAGCAGTTGTTGGTAATTCAATAGGTCCATCTATAGACGAAATACCACATAAGACGTATACTTTGGATGGAGAGACAGAACCATTTTATACTAGACCAAATCCACCATATCCAAATAAAACAATTGAAGTGGGAGAGGTTGAATTTGATTTCGAAACTAAAGAATGGAAAAAACCATTCCCATGGAAAAAACCACATATTACAAAAGAAGAACTTTTGTATGCATTAGAGTCAATCAAAAAACTAGAAAAAAAAGCAGAAACAACTGGATTTACTTCCACACAAAAGACAAAATGGGCAGCATATTTAACTGCTCTTGATAATGTTACAGTTAAATATGCAGATTATTTAGATACTCCTTGGATGGTTCCATTCCCATCGAATCCAATGGGATTGGATAATTGGAGTGCATCAAATGGAAATGCATTTGGTATTGATAACAAAACAGGAACAGAAGCACCTCCAAAACCAGAAGGTCCAGTTGAGTATGTTGATGGTAAACCATATAGAGATGGAAAAGAAATTGATATCTCAACTATAGAACCACAACAAATTAGTGATTCAGCAGAAGAAGAAAATACAGAAGAATCAGAAAACGAATAATTGACTGTTTTAATTTTAAACTGTTAGAATAAAGGAGGGAGGAAACCCCTCCCTTTTTTGTATAATAAATAAAATTGTATAATTAAAACATCATCATTTGTTTGAGGCGATAAAATGAGATCAAAAGCATTTTTTGTAAATGGTGGGGCAGGCAGAGTGATTTGCTCGATACCAGCATTTGAAAAATACCAAGAAGAAAACCCAGATAAAGACTTTTTGATTGTCTGCGAAGGAGGCACAGATTTCTTCAAAGGACACCCAACTCTTTTCCAAAAAGTTTACGACCATTGGCACAAAAATCTCTTCAGAGATAAACTGAAGGATATGGACATCGTTACAACAGAACCATATCGTATCTGGGAATACTATAATCAAAAGTGTAACCTATCTCAGGCTTTTGATATTCAAATCAATGATAAAGGCGTTCGAGAACTTCAAAAACCGACCATTAAACTTTCTAGACAAGAAATGATTAATGGTAAATTTGTAGTAGAGGAAGTTAAGCAAAAAACAAAGAAAGAAAAAGTTGTAGTCTTCCAACCATTTGGACGTGGAACTCAGGTGATGGGCAATTTCATTACTGATTCTAGTGGTAGAAGTTTTGAATTTACTAACGTTGTATCAATCATAAAAAAACTACAAAAGAAATATTCCGTAATTTATATGGGGGAAGTTGAACTAGACTTCCAGAAAGAAGGTTGTAAAGACCCAGTTGCTTGCCCAAGAGGTATTGACTTACGACAATGGGCAGGTATTATTGCAGAGTCAGATCTTTTCATTGGGTGCGATTCTGTTGGTCAGCATATGGCATATTCTTTGGATATTCCTGCTGTAGTTATAGTTGGGGCAACCTGTAAAGAAAATATCAGTTATCCAAATTGTGATAAATTTGAAGTTCTTGATATGGGTGAAGGTCTAAGAATCTACGATCCAATTCGTATTACAATGGATGAAGTAAGTGGCAGAACAAATGATGGTATTATGGCAATGAATGACAAAGTTGAGTCGGTCATTCTTCAGTCGGTCGATAAATTGATGAATAGATATTATGTAAAGAAGACTGATTCTGTTGTTCTTCCAACAATGGAACAGCAACAAGCATCTTGTGGTATGCCTCCCGCAAAGTTGGAACAAGCACCTCAACTTACTGGAGCATCATCGGAGCAAACAAAAAAAGCACTTAATTCAATAGATGCAGTCCTAGAAGAGAATGGCATCAAATCTAATGGAAATAAAAAATCATTAGGATTTATGGACACAATGAAAACAGTTTGAGGAGTAAACTATGACTATTATTGCAGCATGTGCTCGTGGACATAATGGAAGCACAACTCTTTTAAAAGATGGTGAAGTTATTTTCTATCTAGAAGAAGAAAGATTGTCCAAATTTAAATATGATGGTTCTCCACTATTGGGGCTTGAAAAGGTATTTGATTACGTAGACCATATTGACCATTTGGTTGTTTGCCATACCCACAGGCATGGTCCACAATTGGATTGGACTGGAGAAGACCTGTATCATGGATGGGTAAGAAAACTTGCAAAGAAAAAATTTGACTTTGAAGTTCATTTCATTGATACAGTCCATCACGAAATGCACGCTGCTTGTGGTTTTTATAACTCAGGATTTGAAACTGCTGCTTGTGTAATTGCTGATGGTGCTGGAAGTTTTCTCAAATTTGAGGGTGTGGATGATGTTGTATTTGAATTTGAAACTATTTTCCAAGCATCATATCCAAACAATTTTGAAGTAGTTTATAAACACTTAGGAACAAAAGCACCAATTGGATGCAATCAAGTAAGTGATGGAGTTTTTATTACTGAGTATCCTGGTCATACAAAAATGTATGAAGCAGTCACTGAATATTGTGGATTCCCTGCTATTGAAGCAGGTAAACTAATGGGTCTTGCCCCTTACGGAAAACCTAATGACACACTTCCTAAATTCTTCACTAATGGATGGGGAAACAGAGAAGTAATTATCCCCACATATCCAAATGCTGCAAAAATAAATGTTGGAAGATATGAAGTTTTGATGAATGATGTAGAAAATCATAAAAGAAATGAGTATACAGAAATTCAAAAGGACATGGCATATGCTATTCAAGAAGCAACTTCGGATAGAATGGTCGAACTGATTCGTAAAGCACATGAAGAAACTGGAGAGAAAAATATTGTTATCTGTGGTGGATATGGCCTAAACTGTGTTGCCAATTACAAGTATTGGAAAGAGTTCCCAGATTTGAATATCTATTGTGAACCAATTTCCCATGATGGTGGAACATCAATTGGAGGTGCAAAATATGTTTGGCATAAAGTAACATCAAACAAAACTCCTCTAAAACAAGCTTCTGTTTATTATGGTCCTCAATACAACCCTGATACCTATGAAGATGCTCTAGATGGTCTTGAAGTAACTGATACTTCATATGATGAAGTTGCGAAACTAATCCGTGAAGGAAATATTGTTACTATGTACCAAGGTCGTTCTGAGGGTGGTCCTCGTGCTTTGGGCAACCGTTCTATCTTGTTTGATCCAACTATTAAAGACGGTAAAGATATCGTAAATACAGTAAAACGTCGTGAATGGTTCCGTCCATTTGCATGTACTATCAAGAAAGAATGTGTACATGATTGGTTTGACCTAACTGGTCGTGATGAAACTCCACACATGATGTATGCAGTAAAGTGTCAAGATGGTGTTGAAGATAAAATTCCTTCGGTCATTCACGTTGATGGAACTTGCCGCATTCAGACTGTAACTCCTGAACAAAATCAACATTATTATAATCTCATTGATGCTTTTGAGAAGTTAAGTGAAGTTCCAATTCTGTTCAATACTAGTTTCAATCTTGGTGGTGATCCTCTAGTTGAAACTGTTGAAGATGGTGTTAATACTTTAAAACAGAGTGATATTGAATATATGTACCTACCAGAAATTCAAAAACTTGTTTATATTCCCAATTAAACATGATGACTATGTGGATTTTATCATTCAATATTCATCATGATGCATCAATAACTTTATTTAAAGATGATGAAATTGTTCTTCATCTTGAAGAAGAGAGATTAACTCATATAAAGAATGATAAATTTCCTCTTCATGGATTATCTTTAGTAAAAGAATATACTAAAGTTATTGATTATTGTTGCTTTACTTACCTTTGGGATTTTAATACAGACCCAACAGTATATGTAAAATATCTTCAGTATGTTTGTGGAATAGTCGTTTTAAACTATTCTACTCCATCTCCTCATCACCATCTACATGCACATTGTGCTTATAAGCATTCAAATTTTGATGATGCTACAATTGTTGTCATTGATGGGGCAGGAGCAGATTATGATTATGGAAAAGAAAATGAAACTATTTTTGAAGCAAAAAAAGATTGTGCCTTAAAAATTTTGCAACAATCAATTTTTGGAATGCCGAATGAGGAAGTCACAAATAAAAGAAAAACATTAGTACCAAACTATGTAAAAAAACAAAAAGTTATTGGTGCTGGAATGGTTTATTCGGCAGTTACGGAATGGTTGGGATGGGGTAGTTTAGAATGTGGAAAAACTATGGGTCTTGCCCCATATGGACAAGAAGACTCAAATATAAAATCAATATTAACAAAAGATGGTGGATTATTTGAAAGATGTGGAATAATTAATTATCATAATGTAGAAAATATTGGAATAATTTTAAAAGGATATGATTATATTGAAGCATCCGATTCACATTGGTGCTCTGATGATATTAAGATTTTATCTGGGACTGCTAATTATGGTAATAAAGAACTAGAAAGAAGAAGACAAAACCTTGCATATAAAATACAAAATGAATATGAAGATTATCTAATAAATCTATGCAAAAAAGCATTATCACTTTCAAATTCTAGAAATTTAATTTTAACAGGAGGATGTGCTTTAAACTGTGTAGCAAATTATAAACTATTAAAATCTTTACCAAAAGATGTTAATCTTTTTGTAGAACCAGTATCTTCAGATTCTGGTATTTCTTTAGGTGCTGCTTTTGAATTAATACAAAAAGTAAATCCAAATTCAAATTTAAAATATGATAATATCTACTTGGGACAAAGTTTAACATATCAATATAATCTTTCAAATAATGAATTTGAATACAAAGTAACACCTAAAGATGTGGCAAACCTTTTGGTCCAAGGAAACATTGTTGCAATTGCACAAGGAAAGTCTGAATCAGGTCCTAGAGCATTAGGGAATCGTTCAATATTATTTGACCCTAGAGTTTCTAATGGAAAAGATATTGTAAATAAAGTAAAAAGAAGAGAGTATTTTAGACCTTTTGCTGGAACTGTCTTATTAGAACATGCATCAGATTGGTTTGATATGGATAGACTTGATGAGAGTCCCTATATGATGTATGCTGTTGATGTATTGAAAGAAAAGCAAGATAAAATTCCAGCAATTACTCATGTTGATGGAACATGTAGAATTCAAACTCTCAAAAAAGAACAAAATAAAAATTACTATAATCTTATATCAGAGTTTTATGAATTAACTAAAGTTCCTATACTTTTTAATACTTCATTCAATCTTGCTGGTGATACAATGGTAGAAAATATAGATGATGCATTTAAAACTATGAGAAACAGTGAAATTGAATATTTGTATCTACCAGAAATAAAAAAAATTATATATTTTCCAAATAAATGAAAACAGTTTTTGTAAACGGAACATTTGATATTCTACATAGAGGTCACCTTGAACTTTTGAACTATGCAAAAAGTCTTGGTGACTATTTGTGTGTAGGTATTGACACTGATGAAAGAGTAAAGGAAAAGAAGGGTCCAACAAGACCTATACATAGTCAAGAAGAAAGAAAATTTTTCTTAGAAAATTTAAAAGCAGTAGATGAGGTAAGATTTTTTTCCTGCGATGAAGAACTGGAAGGATTGATAAAATCTTTTAAACCAGATATAATGGTTGTAGGTTCTGATTGGAAAGGCAAATCCGTTATAGGTTCTTATTATGCTGCCAAACTAATATTCTTTGATAGGATTGGAGATTATGCCACAACAAAAATCATTCAAAGTATTATTGATAGGGGATAGTTGTGAAGATGAATATGTTTATGGAAAATGCGAAAGGCTAAATCCCGAAGCACCAGTTCCAGTAATGAACTATTCAAAAATAGAAACTAAAGCAGGCATGGCAGCAAATGTTTGCTTTAATCTCCAATCATTTGATATAGATGTCACTTTTTTAACTAATTCTGAAAAAATAGTTAAAACTAGATTTATAGATGAAAAATCAAATCAACAATTACTTAGAGTTGATAACGAGGAACCAATAAAACCTTTGCTTCTCCCAATAAGTATGTCCAATTTTGATGCAATTGTAATATCAGATTACAACAAAGGATACATAACTACTAAGAAATTATTCGAAATTGCAGAATCATCTAGCATTCCAGTATTCATAGATAGTAAAAAAACTGTTTTGCCCAACAAAGAAAATTGCTTTATTAAAATCAATCACATTGAATATGAAAAATTAGAAAATAATTACGAATATTCTAATCTAATTGTTACGAAGGGTTCTGAGGGATGCTATTATAAAGACACTCATTACCCAGCAGAAAAGGTTAATGTATATGATGTTGTTGGTGCTGGGGATACTTTTCTTGCTGCATTGACATATGGATATTTAAAAACTAATAACATAAACAGGTCAATAGCATTAGCAAACAGAGCAGCATCTATAGCAATTCAAAACCAAGGAACTTACGTATTAAATCAAAAAGATGTTAACAACATATGTAATAGACATTGATGGTACTATTTGTACTAATGGAGATTGTTCTTCTTGTAAGTATGAAGGAAGTACTCCCATCCCAGAAAGAATAAAAAAAATTAATTCGTTATTTGATGAGGGGCATAGAATTAAATATTTTTCTGCTCGTGGTATGGGAAGATATGAAGATAATAGTGATAAAGCTATTCAAAAATTTTATAATTTAACTAAGATGCAACTAGAGATATGGGGTTGTAGATACCATGAACTAATACTTGGGAAACCAAGTGGAGATATATACATAGATGACAAAGGAATGAATGCTAATGACTTCTTCAATTAAATTTGTTCCCAAAGGATGGGGATTTGAAAAGTGGATTGTAAACTGCGATAAGTACTGCGGAAAACTTCTTTATTTTGCAAAAGGAGGAAAATGTTCTTGGCATTACCATAAAGTAAAAGATGAAACATTTTATATTCAGTCTGGAAAATTAATATTATTTTATGGAGAGACTGATGATATTGAATTAGCACAAAAAAGAGTCCTAAAGAAAGGGGATAAATTCCATGTTCCTGTAGGACTTAGACATAGGATGTATGCTCTAGAAGATACTGAATTGTTTGAATTCTCTACAGAGCATTTTGATGAAGATAGTATTAGAGTTATCGAAGGAGATACTCTTCAACAGTAGTAAATTTATATTTGTCAATCCATTGCATATTTGCTTTAGTGTAATCTTGATATTTGCCATTAAGATGTTCTGGGAAGGGGATGAGTTCAATCTCACCTCCTTCTTTTTTTATGACTAATTCTGCAACTTCTTGAAATGAAATTGGGTTGCCAGTTCCTAAATCATAAATTCCAGAAGGAATATTACTATTCATAACAATATCAACCACATCATCAACACATATAAAATCCCTCAAAAATTTATCAGAACCTTCAAATAGTTTAAGTTTACCAGTTTCTTTAATCTGTTTAGTGAACTTTGATATTGGTGATGCTTGGTCTCCTTTATGGTCTTCTCCTTGACCATATACATTAAAATACCTAAAAGATTGAATAGAAGAAAATTTATCAATATTGTCTTGGATAAAATAATCAATTTGCAATTTAGTAATTGCATAATGATTCAATGGATTAATAGTACCCAAAGTATTTCCATAGACTGATGCAGATGATGCAAACTTTACTGGAATTTTGTGTTGAATGGCATAATCAAACAACATCAGAGTAAATGCAACATTATGGTGGTGTAAAGTAGAAATATTGCGTTCGGTCGTCGATGAAATTGCTCCTTGATGCAAGATTAATTTTACCTTATCCCAATCAGTAAAGGAGGATAGGAATTTAAACGAATCATCCTTTTCAACCTTAATAATTGGTTGATTTATTTTTTCAAGAAATTTCTTCCCAATAAATCCAGAATGCCCTGTAAGAATAATCATAATAAGTGAATTATAAATAATTAAAAGTTAAGTTGTAGATTATGGCTTTTGGCCTTTTATCGTCTTCAATACCAGTTCCAAATAAAAATACTATATTATATACCTCTTCGTCTGGTATTTTAGTAGATGGAAAAATTTCCATCTCACATAAAAATTTTGAACCAGTAAGAATTAAAGTAGGTATTTCTACAAATTCTATTGATTTGAACTATATTGCCTCTACAGTATTAGAGAGAGGAGAAACATATGAATCTGAAAATATTTATTTTGGAAATGGACAGAGTTTAATTATACAATCATCTTCATTAAATACAAACTTTCTTTTGTATGGTGAAGAATATACAGATACAACAGATTCTATAATTTTAAACTCTGAAATATCTACAAAAAATAAAAGACTTGCTTTATATACAGCACCTTCTGGAAGGTCAGTTGAAGTAACAGTAGTTGCTTGCAATCTTGGATCTTTAAATTCTAAAGTAAGATTGGGAATTGCAACTTCATCTGCATTAGATTTTAATAGTTCGCAGTACGTAGAATATGATGAACTAGTTTCACCAAATGAATCCTACGTAAGAACTAATTTAAAATTATCAAATGGACAAACATTAGTTTATTCTTCATCTGATAACTCTAGAGTATCTTTTACTGTATTTGGAAAATCAGTAGAGGAAGGACTCCCACCAAATACCTTTTCAAATTTAACTGTTAATGGTTCAGCATCTATAGGTCAAAATTTAAATGTTGTTGGAATAATTACCGCAACTTCTATAAATGCTTCATTAGATGCTACTAATCTAACTGGAAATACTCCGACAAACGTTTCTTCTACTATAAGATTTAGAAGTAATCAAAGTCCAGTTGGAGTTGCTAGAACATTATCAGCAAATAAAAATTTAAATTTAACAATATCAAATGATATTGCAAATTTATCTTTATCAGAAAGCATCTCAATTAATGATGGTGCTGTAATAGGAGGCTCTTTAAGTGTTGGTTCAACAATCAATGCACTAAATAATAAAGTTATAAATGTTGGAACTGCAACTTCTGATTTGGATGCTGCCAATAAAAAGTATGTTGATACAAGAGCAATTGTAATGGCAATCGCACTTTCTTAATTTGCACTACAAGGAGATATTCTTAAATGGCTAAGAAACAGATTAGAGATTATGTTTTTTCACCTGGAGTTGCTGGGTCTGGAAATTTAAAAATTTTAGATAAGGTCAGAAAAAATCAAATTCTGATGCTTGTCAATGTAACAAACAATAAAATACTTTATAATTTTGCGGATCCAGTAAATCCAATTATTGTAGAATTTACTCCTGGTAATAGTGCAGAGTTTCCATACGCATCATCAATTTCAAATGGTGTAACAACTATACATTTTGGATTTGATACGACGGATCAGCAATCGACTGATTCTATAACAATTTTTATTGAAGATGAAGAAGTAAAATTTAGACCATATAATTTTGGAACTGATGCGGTAGAAAGGATGAGAGTGGCAACACCTCAGTCCATGATTGACGCTGACTTTGAATATGGTATTCAACCAACAAAGTGGCAAACAATTGACCATTTGAGGGGATATCCAAGTACTTATGAAGTTCCAGGTTCAGATATTTCTATTTTTGAAATACAGACTGATGCAAGTCAAAACACAGGTGGTGTTGGTGCATCTATAATAACTGTACAGACGGTGGAACCACATGGTTTTTCTTCTGGTCAACCATTTAGAATTTTTGGTCTTTTGGAGACTGTTTCTGGTTCTTCTAGAGCAGAAGGTTCATTTCTAGTAGAAAGGGTTTCTAATTCAACTACATTTACATACTTTGCAAAAGGAAAAGTAGGAACAAGTAATCCAAATGAAAGTATATATGCTCCATACTCACAATTAAGGAAAGGTGGTTTCTATACTGGAGCATCGATTGGTTCTCCAACATATTCACTAGTATCAAATGGTGTTACTGGTTCATTTACTTCCAGATTTATTACTCGTTCCAATTCAAATAGAATTGCATATACTGGAGCAAATAATGCAATTTTAGGTTCACCATTAACTGCAAGTGGAATCCCATCTGGAGCACAAGTTACTGGAATAATAACTACTACTGCAACAACAAGTTTATTAGAAGATGTAGTTGCACCATCAAATACATTAGTTGTAACAAATGTAACTAATATTCAAGTTGGATCTGCACTAAGTGATGGAAGTGGAAATGCCACATTTGTTACTAATATAGATGGGAATACATTAACTCTTTCTACACCGTACCTATCTAATGCATTTGGTGGTTCAAACACTGTTGGTACTTTATCAGCAACTCCACAAAACTTTGACACAGGTGAAAATGCAACTTTCGATGTAGACAGGACTCAAGGAAGATATTTAATAAATTTAAATACAGCAGGTGCATTATATAAAGATAATCAAAGATTGGTCATCCCTGGTTCAAGTTTGGGTGGAAATTCAGATAACGATTTAGTTGTTCATGTTAGAGAAATAGATCCTGGAACTCAAGGAATCACAACATTTACTACTTCAAAAAATGTAACTACTCTTGGAGAAGCAGTACTATCACAATCTCAGAAAAAATGGGGTGTTAGTTCCTTACTGTTGAATCCAATTTCTGGGTCAACTGCAGATTCAATAGTCGTAGATTCAAATATTGATTTTGAAATTGGAACTTCCGATTTTGCTTTTGAAACTTGGGTCTATAGAAATAGAATTTCAACTCAAGAAGTTCTATTTGATATGAGAACTTCAGAACCATCTGTTGCTCCACTGCTAAGAATTACGAGTGGTGATGTATTATCGTATTATGTAGATGGATCGGAAAGAATTGTAGGAGTAACAACAATAGCAGCAAGTGTTTGGACACATATTGCGGTAACAAAGACAGGAACAACAACACGACTATATGTAGATGGAATTCAAGAGGGTTCGACTTATGATGACACTAATTCATATATACAATCACAAGTAAAAATAGGTAATGCTTTTAGTGGTGCTTTAGGATTTTATGGTTATTTGGATGCAACTAGATTTTCTATTGGAAATTCAAGATATAGTGGTTCATCATTTACTGTTCCTGGAGAAGAAGTATTTGGGATTGGTTCACCATTCTATCCAGACACCTATACAAAACTATTATTAAATTATAATGGTGTTACAAATCAAACTGTTATAGCAGATGATTCCTATGGTGTTGCTGTCCCTAGTTATAGAACTTATGCAGATGTAACTGGTGTAACGAATGGTGGAGGAGCAGGTGCAGTATTTGAGGTTTATAGATCTGGAAGTGCTACATATGTAGTAAACTTTAAAACTGGTCAAACTTCAACAGGTATTGATTATACTGTTAATGATACTATTATAGTAAACGGTTCTATATTGGGTGGTTCTTCAGGAACAAACGATTTAACAATTACAGTAAGTTCAGTAGATGGATCTGGTTCAATAACAGCATTTAATGTATCTGGAACAGCATTCTCAGGAAATAATACATATACTAATGTTTCTGGAACTCTTAGTGGATCTGGTGCAACATTTAATATTTCGAAATCTGTTGGGGGTTATATAGTAACACCAAATGTTCAAGGTACTGGTTATTTCCCAGGATATCAATTAAGAGTTCCAGGAACATTGTTGGGAGGAACAACTCCAACAAATGACTTGTTCATCACGGTTTCTACTACAGTTCCAGATAGTTCAAGCAGAGGAAGAATCTCAACAGTAGTTGCTACTGGCACACCAAATACTGGTGCAGTTCTTAATTTCTTCCCATCTGTATCAATATCGGAATTGACAACTTCTCCAATTGCAGATGGTGCTTCCATTTCGCATTCATCTTTGGCAAGATTCCGAGTAACATTTGCTAATGCTCATGGTTTAGTTCCAGGAGATACAATCACTTCAACAATGACCTCTTTAGGAACAGGTCACTCACTAGCATCTGGTCCTTTTGTTATTGACAGTACCCCAACAAACAATTCAATAGTTTTCAATGCAAGAACAACAGGATCTGTTGCTTCTGTTGGTCTTGCAGGAACAATTTTCCCAAGACCTGACTGTTTCTATGTCCATAGACCATTTGATGGTGGTGTCCAATTAGGTGTTGGTGGTCCTGCACATGGAGCACATGCTGTTCGTCAATCCAAAAAATACATTAGATACCAATCAGGTAAAGGTGTAATGTATACAACAGGTGCTCTATTTGCACCAAGCTATGACATTAGGAGTGTTTCTGCTGCATCAACTTCTATTGGAAGTGTTATATCAATAACTACCGATGATACAGAACATGGACTTCAAGTAGGAGCAGAAGTAGCAATAAGTAATATTCAAACTACTGGTTATAATGGTCATTATACTGTAAACAGTGTAATTAATGAAAATACTTTTACTGTTTTGGCAGTCAATGTTCTTCAATCAACCAGTCCAGTATTGGGAAGACCACCTACAGTATCTCTATATAAATGGAAAGGAGCAACAGTACGTGCTGGTGCTTTTGATGACCAAAATGGAATTTTCTGGCAATATGATGGAATTAATTTAGCAGTTGGTCTGAGATCTGCTACATTCCAACTTGCTGGAACAATTTCTGCCACACCAGACTCTAATTTGGTAACTGGTTCCAATACAAGGTTTACCGACCAGTTGGTTGTTGGTGATAGAATTGTTATTAGAGGTATGACTCATGTAGTCACCACAATTATTGGAAATAATGCAATTACAGTAGCCCCAGACTTTAGAGGAGTAAGTTCAATTTCTGGTGCAAAAGCAACACTTGTTCAAGATACCATTATACCACAAACTCAATGGAATATTGACAAAGCTGATGGAACTGGAGCTAGTGGTTATGAGATCGAAATCAACAAAATGCAAATGATTGGTTTCCAATATACTTGGTACGGTGCTGGATTTATTGATTGGATGTTACGTGGACCAGATGGAAATTACTTATTTGTCCATAGACTGAAGAATAACAACTCAAATACAGAAGCATATATGAGATCTGGTAACTTACCAGTTAGATATGAAGTTATCAATGAAGGTCCCAAATCAAAACTTGCTTCAACTATATCTCAATCACAAACAACCGTTCCCCTAGTGGATGCTTCTCTATATCCATCCTCAGGAACCGTTTATGTTGACAATGAATTAATAAATTATACTGGAAAATCTGGAAATACTTTAACTGGTATTACAAGAGCAGCATCATTTGGAAATTATTCTTCTGGTTCATTTAGAACTTATAGTGCAGGTGCAGCAGAACCCCACACAGAAGGTGCTGGTGCTATTCTACTAAGTAATACAGCAACACCAATAATCAGTCACTGGGGTTCTGCGTTTTTAACAGATGGACTATTTGATTCTGATAGAGGTTACATCTTCAACTATCCATTCATTGGTGGTACAATATCAACAACAAAAATAACTACGTTCATGATTCGTCTTGCACCAAGTGTATCAAATGCTATCACTGGTGATTTAGGACAGAGAGAGTTAATTAACCGAGCACAGTTACTTTTAAAATCTCTTGAATTTACCCCAACTGGTGGTTCCGCATCTCAGGCAGTCGTAATTGAAGGTATTTTGAATCCATCAAACTATCCATCAAACCCAGCAGCAGTACAGTGGTTCTCTCTAACATCACAGGGTGCTGGAGGACAACCATCTTTTGCACAGATTGCAAACGCAGCATCTGTTACATGGGAAGGTGGAGCTCAAACAATTCAGGCCGCAACAGCATTTACACAGAATTATTTCACTCAGTATCAAATATTTACTAAAACTGATGTTGCTAACGTAAGAATTGGTTTCTTCGTTTCTGGTACTGGAGTTCCTGGTGGTACTCGTGTTATTAACATTTTCCAATATGATGCTACAAGAAATTATGTACAGTTCTCCAACTCAGTAAACTCTGGTTTAAGTGGAACAACATATACATTTACTGCAAACACAGTATCTGCTGCTCCTGGTGAAACTGTGTTCTCATTTATTGGTCCTGCTATAGAAAAATCAACAATTGAATTGGATGAACTCAAAGAGCTCAATAACACACCAATTGGAGGAAGAGGCACATTCCCGAATGGTCCAGATGTTCTTGCAATTAACGTTTACTTAACGAATGGTTCAAATATTACTGGAAACCTAGTCCTACGTTGGTCTGAGGCACAGGCATAAATACCTTCTATAGGGTGTATATATTGCAATGGCATCACCAAATTCTCGTCAAGGTTTAATAGAATATTGTCTCAGAAAACTTGGGAAACCAGTTTTAGAGATAAATGTTGATGATGACCAAATCGGTGATTTGGTCGATGATGCCTTGCAATATTTTCATGAAAGGCATTTTGATGGAATAGAAAGAGTTTATCTAAAACATAAACTTTCATCATCAGAAAGAAATGTCATTAGATCTGGAATACAAACTACTACAGGGACCGCAGGGATTGGAGTAACAGTAGTAAACTTTGAAGAAACTACTAATTTTCTTGCACTTCCAGATACAATAATTGGAGTGAATAATGTATTCAAAGTTGATTCAAGTACAATATCTAGTGGATTATTTAATATCAAATATCAAATATTTTTGAATGATTTGTATTACTATGGTGCTTTGGATTTGTTAAATTATGCTATGGTAAAAACACATCTAGAAGATATTAGCAGAATTCTAACTCCAGATGTTCAATTAAGATTCAACAAAAAACAACATAGGTTGTATTTGGATATTGATTGGCAGCAAGTTTCAGATCAATATATAGTCTTGGATTGCTATAGAATTGTAAATCCAAATAATTTTCCAAAAATATATAATGATTTTTGGTTAAAAAGGTATTTAACTGCACTCATTAAAAGACAATGGGGGCAAAACATGATTAAGTTTAATGGAGTACAACTTCCAGGTGGAATTTCGTTAAACGGAAGACAACTATATGAAGATGCCCTTAGAGAAATTGAAGAAATAGAAAGAGCACTTAAGACAGAATATGAACTTCCACCAATGGATATGATTGGATAATGACCCCATTAAATCCCTATTTTTTACAAGGTTCACCAAGTGAACAAAGATTAGTTCAAGATTTAATTAATGAACAGTTGTCAATTTATGGGCAGGATGTTGTTTACATGCCCAGAAAAATTATTAATGAGAAAAAAATAATTAAAGAAGTAATTGTATCAAAGTTTGATGACAGTTTTAGACTAGAAGCATATATATCAACCTTTGATGGTTTTGGGGGAAATGCAGATATTTTAAGTAAGTTTGGAGTAAGAAGCACCGACCAAATAACTTTTATAATATCAAAAGAAAGATACGAAGATTTTATTACACCAAAACTGAGTTTGTTTAGTAAGGAAATAATCAAGACTGCTAAGAGACCACAAGAAGGAGATTTGATTTACTTACCTTTAGACAATGCTTTATTTGAGATAAAGTATGTTGAAGCAAAAACCCCATTTTATCAATTAAATAATCTTTATGTTTATGAGTTACGTTGTGAACTCTTTGAATACGAAGATGAAATTATTGATACTGGTTTAGATGATGTAGATAAGAACGTAAAAGATTTTGGTTATATTGCTACGTTGCAAATGGTTGGTGCTGCTGCTTCTGCTGCTTCACTATTAGTAGGTCTTGCCACAGCACGATATCCTGGAGTTGCTGGGAAATCAGTTGCAAGAATTGATATTTTTGATGGTGGTCATGGTTACAAGTCACCACCCACCATCACCTTCTCAAAACCTGGTGGGTTTGGAGTAAGAGCAGAAGGTATATCTATTTTAGATAGAGGATCTATAAGTAAAATTCTTATTACAAACCCTGGTATTGGTTATACGATTCCACCAATAGTAACAATAAAAAGCAATAGTTCTTTTGGAAGTGGTGGTATTGCTACAGCAATTATATCAAATGGAGTTCTTGCTCCTATTGTAATTAATTCTGGTGGTGTTGGTTATTCAACTGTTCCTAGAGTCAGATTCTCTGGACCAGTCGATCCAAATTCACCATTCCCATTATCTGGTATAAACTCTGCAACAGCAGAAGTAGTATTGACATCAACTGGAATAGTCACCGCAGTAAGATTTACAAATGCTGGTTCAAACTATCACTTATCTCAAGCAAATCCACCAACGATACAAATAGATTCCCCAGTCGGAATTTCAACAGGAGATTATGAATTCAATGAAGTTATCAGAGGAGTTTCAACTGGAACTAGTGCATATGTCAAGAGTTGGAATTATGACACAAGAATTCTTAAAGTTTCTATTGTAAATGGAAACTTTGCATTGGGAGAAACTGTTGTTGGTGCAGGAGCAAGTTATAAAATTTTATCAATAACGACAGATAACATATATGATGCTTTTGCCGAAAATCATACCATTGAGGAAAAAGCAGATAATATCATTGATTTCTCTGAGAAAAATCCATTTGGGGAATTCTAAATATATTATATCTGTACTAATGAAATGTTTGGAAAATACGCATATCACGAAATAATAAAGAGAACAATTATTGCATTTGGGACATTATTCAATAATATCCAAATAAGGCATCAGGATGGAGCAGACAATGCTATCAGTCTTATCAAAGTTCCTATTGCGTATGGACCAATTCAAAAATTTCTATCAAGACTTGATGAAAAACCAGATCCAAGAAATAGAGTTGCTATAACTTTACCAAGAATGTCATTTGAAATGACTGGCATTCAATATGACCCATCAAGAAAAGTATCAACAATACAAACATTTCAAGCAAACAAAACTGGAACTGGTCCTATTCAGGTATATATGCCAGCACCTTACAATATAGGCATACAACTTAGCATTATAACTAAGTATCAAGATGATATGCTTCAAATTATTGAACAAATTCTACCATATTTTCAACCACAACTGAATGTTACTGTTGATTTAGTAAATTCAATTGGGGAGAAAAGAGACATTCCAATAATTTTAGAAAGTATAGCAATGTCAGATGATTATGAAGGTGACTATTCAACAAGAAGAAGTTTAGTATATACTTTAAATTTTACCGCAAAGACTGCAATATTTGGTGCAATTGCGGATACAAAATCACCACTAATCAAAAAAGTACAAGTCGATTATTATTCAGATACAGATAGAGTTAATGCAACAAGACAATTAAGATATACAGCAGAACCAAGACCAATCAAAGATTATAATAAAGATGCAACTACAGTATTGACTAGAAATGTAGATAGAGATGATAGTCAAATTCTTGTTTCAAATTCAACCTCATTAGTTGTTGATACTTATATTATGATAAATGAAGAAGAAATGTTCATTGAAAAAATCACAGGAAACACTATAGATGTTCTCAGAGGAAGAGACAAAAGTATACCTGGCATTCATGAGGAAGGTGATGCAATTAATGTAATAAATGCTGCAGACAAAGAACTTATATCTTATGGTGATGAATTTGGATTTGACGAAAATCGTTTTGATTTTGGAGATGGAAGAATTTATAGTTCAAGAAAAGGTACTGACGTATGAAAAATGATTTTGATGCAATAAATGAGTCATTGGATATAGAAGTTTCATCAGTATCTAAAGAAATAGTTTCTGACTCTTCAAGAATAGTTAAGTCACCAAAAAAGGGAGATGATGAAAGTGAGTATGATTATGATTATACTAGAGGGCAACTTTATAGTTTAATTGAAAAAGGACAAGAAGCAATTGATGGTATATTAGAAATAGCACAGCAATCCGATTCTCCGAGAGCATTTGAAGTTGCTGGTCAATTGATTAAAAATGTTGCAGACACTACAGATAAATTATTGGACCTTCAACAGAAAATGAAAAAATTAAAAGAAGAGGACCCATCAGCACCAAGAAATGTAACGAACAACAATACTTTATTTGTTGGATCTACTGCAGAACTTCAAAAACTTCTTAAGCAAAATCTTGCACCAGCAGAAGATTCTAAATAATTAGAGAACTTATTTCTTCCGATGAAAACTTTTTCACAATTTCTTTTAGAAGCAAACGACCCAAAGGGACATATTAAAAAGTATGTGTCACCAGAGGAAATTGCAGAAAAGATAAAAGAAGAGACAGCATCTGGAGATGAATCTCTTGGGGATTGGTTTAGAAAATCAAGTGCAACTCACCCTAAAACAGGAAGAAAAGTTCCAGGTTGGAGACAACTTGGAGGCAAATACGCAGGTGCTCCTTGTGCTCGTCAACCAGGGCAAACTTCTACTCCAAAATGTGGAAGTTCAAAGATGGCAGCAAATTTATCAGATGAAGAAGAGGATAAAGCATTTAGAAGAAAAAATAGAAAAGACCCCAATCAACCAGAAAAGTCTGGTGCAGCAAAACCAACTAATGTTGCGACAGAAGAGACTATTGTTGAGAAGAAGGATGCCTGCTATTATAAAGTAAAATCTCGTTATAGTGTGTGGCCTAGTGCTTATGCATCTGGTGCTTTAGTTAAATGCCGTAAAGTTGGTGCAAAGAATTGGGGAAATAAGACTAAGAAAGAAAGTTATGATTATTCTAACTGGAGAGAAGAATTCAAAGCAACTGAATATGAGTTTATTGATTTGATTAAACCAGAGCCCATCAAATCAAATACAGTAAAAGAAAACTATACGAGGATACAATCTCGTGGCACGACTTACAGTATAATGCTAAACTGGAGAGGTAAGTATATGGGAGTTCAAATGTTCTTCCCACAATTTACAAGACCATCAAAAGAGCAAGTATCATATGAAGTAAGTAAAATATACCCAAGTGCTATTGTATTATCCTTCAATCCGTCTACAAAAGACCCAACAAAACCACTCTTATTTACTGGAGATTTAAATGGACCCAAGTGAAATAGTTCTTGAGAATTTAACCAAAAACTTTGAATATGAAAGAATTGCAAGAGAAATTGATTCTTGTGAGAATATTGACCAAGTTAAAAATATTGCAAAATCATACGTAAAACTTCACCTAAAATACCAAGAAACATTAGCAGGTTTAAATTTTAATAGTTTATGACGGATAAACATTATAAGGGCAATCCAAATCTTAAGGCAGAGAATGTCCAAATTGAATTTACAACAGACCAAATTCAAGAATACTTAAGGTGCAAAGACGACCCAGTTTACTTTGCAATGAACTACGTCAAGATTGTTTCACTTGATGAAGGTTTGATTCCCTTTGAAATGTATGATTTCCAAAAAGAATTAATTTCAAACTTTCATAATAACCGATTTAATATTGCGAAACTACCAAGACAGACAGGAAAATCTACTACTGTAGTTTCGTATCTTCTTCATTATGCTTTGTTTAATGATAACATAAGAATTGCAATCCTAGCAAACAAAGCAGAGACTGCTAGAGACCTTCTTCAGAGATTGCAACTTTCTTATGAAAACTTACCCAAATGGTTGCAGCAAGGTGTTGGTTCTTGGAACAAAGGTTCTCTTGAACTTGAGAACGGTAGTAAAATTGTAGCAGCATCTACATCATCATCTGCAGTCCGAGGAAACTCCTTTAATATCATCTTCCTGGATGAATTTGCGTTCATCCCAAATCACATTGCAGAACAATTCTTTAGTTCTGTGTATCCAACTATTTCTTCTGGTAAGACAACAAAAGTTATTATCATCTCAACTCCAAATGGGATGAATATGTTCTATAAACTCTGGCATGATGCCGAGAGGGGTAGAAATGGATATATTCCACTTGAAGTTCATTGGAGTGCAGTTCCAGGAAGAGATGCTGCGTGGAAAGAAGAGACGATACGAAATACTTCTGAACGACAGTTTACCCAGGAGTTTGAATGTGAATTTTTAGGTTCAGTTGATACTCTGATTGCACCATCAAAACTTCGTTCAATGGTTTATGAAGACCCACTGACATCAAATAAAGGTCTTGATGTTTATGAGGAGCCAATAAAAGACCACAACTATATGATGACAGTTGATGTTGCTAGAGGAACTGGTAAAGATTATTCTGCATTTGTTGTTGTTGACATAACAACTTTTCCATATAAGTTAGTAGCAAAATATAGAGATAATGATATAAAACCAATACTCTTTCCATCAATTATTGATAAAGTTGGAAGAGCATATAATTACTCATATATTCTTGTGGAAGTAAATGATATTGGTGAGCAAGTATCAAATATGCTTCATTTTGATTTAGAGTATAGTAATCTTTTGATGTGTGCGATGAGAGGTCGTGCAGGACAATTAGTTGGACAAGGTTTCTCAGGAAAGAAATCTCAACTTGGTGTAAAGATGTCCAAAAATGTTAAAAAGGTTGGATGCTCAAACCTAAAAACAATCATAGAAGATGATAAATTAATTATCAAAGACTATGATGTAATCAGTGAGTTAACCACTTTCATTCAAAAAAGTCAGTCATTTGAAGCAGAAGATGGTTGTAATGATGACCTTGCGATGTGTCTGGTTATATTATCTTGGTTGATTGTTCAACCATACTTTAAGGAAATGACGGATAATGATATCCGCAAAAGAATTTATGATGAACAAAAAAATCAGATAGAGCAAGACATGTCACCTTTTGGTTTTATTTCTGATGGGTTGTCAGAAATGGAAACGACCTTTGTAGATAACAATGGTGATAGATGGTATACAGATGAATATGGTGATAGGTCTTATATGTGGGACTATAGATAATGAATTTAGAAGAACAGTTTGAATTAGACTGTGTATTCCTCACTGAAAGAAAATGTAGAGTGTGTGGGGAAATAAAAGATTTAGTAGATGGGTTTTATTTAACTAGAAAAGGAAGAGGGAATATCCATTCTGCATATTCATATGAATGTAAGTCATGTACGATAAAAAGAATTAAAGAAAGTAGGAAAATAAATCCCAAAAAGGCAAGTAATTGGGAGTATCCTGACTGGTAATTGTTCACTATTGATTTCCCCATTATAAAGGGTCTAAATTATAAATACTTTTAGACTAAATGAACTTCTTCAAGAGGGGAAACAAATGGCGTTAAATTTAGTATCACCTGGGGTAAAAATAAGAGAAGTTGACCTAACTATTGGTAGAATTGATGCAGTAACTGATCAAGTTGGTGCTTTTGCAGGTCCATTCGAAAAAGGACCTATTGGAGTTCCTGTTTTAATAGAAACAGAAGCAGATTTTTTGGCAGAGTTCGGAAAACCATTAGAAAAAGATGCTCAGAATGAGTATTGGCTTTCTGCATCCTCCTTTTTATCTTATGGTGGAGTACTGAGAGTTGTTAGAGCAGATGGACCAACTCTGTACAATGCAAACTCAGATTCACTACCAACCCTAAAAATAGAATCATCTGAAGATTACTCAAATAATCATATAAATGATTCTACCTGGGAATACGCAGCAAAAACACCAGGGACTTGGGCAAATGGATTAAAAGTTTGCACTATCGACAATTTAGCAGACCAAATCATTACTGGAATTGGAACTACTGCTACTAGCACTACAGTAGTTACAACAATTGGTACAAAAACTGGTAATTTGGGAATCACTACCAATTCAGTTACTGGAATCAACACATCATCATTAACTGTTGGTGATACTATTGTAAGTAATTTCTTCCAAACGGGTACTGATATTCTTTCAATTGGAACCAGTGCTATTACTTTGAACACAAACTCAACAAATGGTAGTGTTCAGACTGGAGCATCATTTACATTTACTCAGGAAAGTACTGTAGTTGTACCAACAACAGTAGCAGTAGGACTTGCGGTAACTCAAAGAGTTTCTGCCCAATACGCTAGTGGTGGAGTTGTTACTAGCTTTGAAGGTTTCATCAGAGGTATTATTACTGAAGTAGGAAGAGAACAAATCGGTGTTAAAATTATTGATAGAGTAAATCTTGCAGGTTCTTCCGAAGCAATTGATTACAAAAATCCAGGAGATGGAACAAATACATATTCATTCAGTGGACTTGAAACTATTAATGTTGTAACTAGTGCTGGAATTACTACATCGTCATTCCTTGGTGGATTAGCAACAAAGGATTGGTATGACCAACAAACTCTTGGACTTTCTAATGCTACTGTCTACTGGAAAAATATTGCACCAAAACCATCATCATCACAATATGCATTGGAAAGAAGTTCAAAGAATGACCAAGTTCATATTGTAGTTGTAGATGATAGTGGAAAAGTTACTGGTAGTGCAGCAAATATTATTGAAAAGTATATATTCTTATCAAAAGCATATGATGCAAAAATTAGCCCATCTCAGGCAATTTATTATAAAGATTATATTTCAAGAAACTCATCCAATCTATATGCAGGTGTAGCAAGAGTTACTGTTTCAAGTAGTTTAATTCCAAATCCATCTAATGTTAAAGCATATACTCTCGAAACTGGTTCTTGGGGTTCTGCCGCACAATCAATTAAATTTAGTGTTCAGGGAAATAAATCATACACACTAAGTGCTGGTTCCGATTATTCCAATTCTGGTGGAATGACAGCAACTCTTTCGAATATTGTTTCTGCATACAAAAAGTTTGAAAATCCTGCAGAATATACTTTGGATTTCCTAATTCAAGGTCCTTCTGGTGGAGCAACAATTTATGAATCCCAAGCAAAAGCAAGTGCGTTGATTGCAATTGCCGAGGAAAGAAAAGATTGTATTGCATGTATTTCTCCTCATAAAGATGATGTAGTCAATCAACCAAATGCAACTACACAGACAAATAAAATTATTGAATTCTTTGAACCTTTGGCATCTAGTTCATACGCTGTTTTTGATACTGGATTTAAATATACATTAGATAGATTCAATAATAAGTTCTTATACCTACCAACAAATGCAGATATTGCTGGATTGATGGCAAGAACATCAAATGAACATTATTCTTGGTTCTCCCCAGCAGGTTCTGCAAGAGGAGCAATTAACAATGCAATTAAACTTGCATATAATCCTTCACAAACACAAAGAGATCTTCTTTATTCTAAGAGAATTAATCCAGTGATTGCTTCTCCTGGTGCTGGAATTATCTTATTTGGTGATAAAACTGCCCTTGGTTATCCATCAGCATTCGATAGAATTAATGTTCGTCGTTTATTCCTAACTCTAGAAAAATCAATTGAAAGAGCAGCAAGAGCGCAACTATTTGAATTTAACGATATTATTACAAGATCAAACTTTATAAACATCGTTGAACCATATCTTCGTGATGTAAGAGCAAAGAGAGGAGTTTCTGAATTTATTGTTGTTTGTGATGAATCAAATAATACTCCAGACGTAATTGATTCAAATCAATTCAAAGCAGACATCTTTGTAAAGCCTGCAAGATCAATTAATTTTATTGGTCTGACATTTGTTGCCACCCGCACTGGCGTCAGCTTCTCCGAAGTAGTCGGAACTGTTTAATTTCATAGAGGTAACTAAAAATGGCAAATTCCAATTTACCAAAATACACAGATAGAACTTTATCCGATTTTAAAGGAAAACTAGTTGGAGGGGGAGCAAGGCCAAATCTATTTGAATGTCAAATTAAATTTCCAGGCGGTCTAGGAATTGTTGAAGATGATGATTATAGATTCATGATTAAAGCAGCAAGTCTTCCTGCATCAAATATCAATGTAATTGATATTCCATTTAGAGGAAGAAACTTAAAAATTGCTGGTGATAGAACATTCGATCCATGGTCAATCACAGTAATCAACGATACAAACTTCAAGATTAGAGACGCATTTGAGAAGTGGATGAACTTCATGAATAGACATGATGATAATGCTGGTGTTATTACACCAAATGCATATCAAACTGAAATGTTAGTTCATCAACTGGGAAGAGGAAGTGTTGCTGCTGATGCAAATTCGGGAGCACTTCCAGGTACAGAGTCTCAAATTCCTGTTTTGAAATCATACAAATTCTACGGAACTTTTCCAACATCAGTTAGTGCAATTGAATTATCCTATGATAGTGCAGATGCTATTGAAGAATTTAGTGTTGATTTGCAAGTTCAATGGTATGATTCCCTAGGAAGTGATCAGAAGAGTATTTTAGGCACAAAAGAAGAAGTATAAATACTAGAAACGTCTATTTTTGAAATATGCCTAAATTATTTGGTTACAAGTTTGAAGATAAGGGGAGAGAAAATTCAAAAAAAATTCTTTCCCCTGTTCCTCAAAATGACGAAGATAAGTCAGATTATTATATCTCTAGTGGTTTTTATGGCCAGTATGTAGATATTGAAGGTGTATATAAAAATGAACAAGATTTAGTAAGAAGATACAGAGAAATGGCACTTCACCCTGAGTGTGATAGTGCCATTGAAGATATTGTAGACGAAGCAATTGTTTCGGATTTGAATGATTCTCCAGTAGAGATAGAACTTTCAAATCTTCCTGCTTCGGACAAATTAAAAGAAGCAATTAGAAACGAGTTTAAATATATCAAAGAAATCATGGACTTTGATAAGAAAGCCCATGAAATTTTTAGGAATTGGTATATTGATGGAAGATTATATTACCATAAAGTCATTGATGTAACTAAACCAGCAGATGGCATTAAAGAAGTAAGATATATTGACCCATTGAAGATTCGTTATATCAGAAAATTAAAAAATGATAAGCAGACTTTAACTGGAACTCTCAATACCATTATCAATAAGGATAATACAATTGATTTTACTAATCCAGAGATGGAAGAGTATTACATTTATAATCCAAATGCAACATTACAAACTGGTGGTAGTCAGACATCAAACAGTTATAAGAATGATGCTAAAATGGTTAGATTGTCTAAAGATTCCGTTACTTATATTACTTCTGGATTAGTAGATAGAAATAGACAAACAGTATTATCATATTTACATAAAGCAATTAAAGCGCTCAATCAACTTCGCATGATTGAAGATAGTCTTGTGATTTATAGACTATCTCGTGCTCCAGAACGTCGTATTTTCTATATTGATGTTGGCAATCTCCCAAAGATTAAAGCAGAGCAATATCTTCGTGATGTAATGAATCGTTATAGAAACAAATTGGTCTATAACGCAGATACTGGAGAAATTCGTGATGATAGAAAATACATGGCAATGCTTGAGGATTTCTGGTTGCCACGTAGAGAAGGGGGAAGAGGAACAGAAATTACTACTCTTCCTGGTGGACAAAACTTAGGTGAACTTTCTGATATTGAATATTTCCAAAAGAAATTATTCCGTTCACTAAATGTTCCAGAAACTAGAACAAACTCAAGTGGTGGTTTTAGTCTTGGTCGTTCTTCTGAAATTTTAAGAGATGAAGTAAGATTTACCAAATTTGTAGGAAGACTAAGAAAAAGATTTTCTAATTTGTTTAATGATATCTTAAAAACTCAACTTATTCTTAAGAATATCGTAACTCCAGAAGACTGGAATATTCTTTCTGATCATATTCAGTATGATTTTCTTTATGATAATCATTTTGCTGAACTAAAAGAATCAGAGTTGATGAATGATAAACTTGCTGTTGTTGCAGCAATGGAACCATATCTAGGAAGATATTTTTCAGTTCAGTATGTAAGAACAAAAATTCTAAAACAAACTGATGGAGATATTATTGATATTGATAAACAAATTAAAAAAGAAATACAAAAAGGCATCTTACCAGATCCAAATGCAGTTCCACCAGAGGCAATGCCTCCAGATGGACAACAGATTCCACAAGAAACAGCACCACAATCTAATGCTTCAATGGGAGCTCCAGTAATGGAACCAGAAGCAGGACAAATATAAATAATTTTAAATTAACATTTAAAGACTATGAGTGACTTAATTAGTAAAATTGCAACAGGCGAATCTCCTATGGAAGTTAGTGATGAAATTAAACAGATGCTAATGCAAAAAGCATTGGAGAGAATTGAAACTGTTAGACCTCATGTTGTTTCTGACATGTTTGACTTAGAAGATTCCTCAGAAGAAGAGTGAGATATAAAAATGAAATCATACAGACAGTTTATTTCGGAATCAATTAATATTGCTGGTGATTTCAATGGAAATCTATACATCAACGATTCTAGAACCAGTTGGTGAATCTTTTGTTGCCGACCTCAACACTCTGATATAGATATAAGACTTACTACAAGAAGTAATAATGGTAGATACACTGCTGCTTTTGATATGTTGTTAATTAAGAACGAATTATAAGAAATCATAAATAACTTATAAGGTCTTTATTATAACAATGCAAAGAACAAAAATAATTACAACTGAGATTGCAATGCCAACTACTGCTGGCACTGCATCAAGTATTAGTGAAGCTACTTGCGTAAGACTGTATAACGGTTCTGGTGGTGCTGCAACTGTAAGTATTTCTACTGCTGTTGGTGCTGCATCAACTTTAACATTCACAATGCCAAATGGAACTGTGGAATTCTTACAAAAACTTCCAACGGATGTGATTTTTGCATCTGCAAATACTGTCAAAGTCGCAAAAGTAGGATTTACCAACTAAGAACAATGAAACTAATCACAGAAGAAATCGAAAAGGTTAAGGTTATTACCGAAGAAAAGAACGGTAAAAAATCTCTTTTTATTGAAGGTATCTTCCTCCAAGCAGATAAACCAAACAGAAACAAAAGACTCTATGAAATGAGAACTCTTGAAAGAGAGGTTAAGAGATATAATGAAAATTTTATTCAGAAAGGTCGTGCTCTTGGTGAACTTGGACACCCTGATGGTCCTACCGTAAATCTTGATAGAGTGTCACATAAAATTACAATGCTAGAAAGAAATGGCAGTAATTTTATTGGAAAAGCAAAAATTCTTGAAACACCAATGGGAAAGATTGCATCTTCTCTTCTTGGTGAAGGAGTTTGTTTGGGTGTCTCTTCTCGTGGTGTTGGTTCATTGATGCCAACGAATGAAGGATACTCAGTTGTTGGTGAAGACTTTATGTTAGCAACTGCTGCAGATATTGTTGCCGACCCATCTGCTCCTGATGCATTTGTTCAGGGAATTATGGAAGGGAAGGAATGGGTTTGGGATGGTGGTGTTCTAAGAGAACAACTAGCACAAAAGACTTACAAGAGAATAAATACATTAGTAGATCAAAAAGTACTTGACGAGCAGAAGTTAAATCTGTTCCAAGAATTTTTATCAAATCTTTGATTTATAAATAAATATAGATTTTAGATATATAGTAAAATCGGAGAGTTCAAATGTCCCGTGGTAAAAACTTACAAGAAATGGAAACAGGCACTAAACAATCTAAAACTGCTGTAAATGCAAACGCTGCTGCAGCAGAACCAATGCATAAACTTGCTCCTGGAGCAGTTGCTGGTCAAACAGGAAGTTGGGAAGACCTTGGTGGTCCAACCCCAGAAAATTACAAGTCTACAGATGATTCAGCAAAGCTGAAGACTCCTGGTGCAACTTTGGCACAAGTTAAGGATGTTGTAAATAAGGGTGCTAAGTCTGCAGAATCAATGAAAGAAATGAAAGAGGAATCTGAAGACGAGGACGAAGAACTCCTAGAGGACGAAGTTGAACTCGAAGAAAGTGAAGAAGAACTAGAAGAAGCAGCATCATGCGAAGATGAGGATGAGGAAGAAGAAGGTGAAGATGAGGATGAGGAAGAAGAAGAAGATGGTAAGAAGAAAAAAATGAAAGAGGCATTTATTGCCATTGAAAATGAAATTCAAGAAGATGTTGATGCTCTACTTTCTGGTGAAGAATTATCAGAAGAGTTTAGAGATAAGGCAAGAACAATCTTTGAAGCAGCACTAAATGCTAGAACTCAACAAATTGAAGAAGCAATTCTTACACATTATGAAGAGAAACTAGCAGAAGAAGTTGCAGAACTTGAGGAAGCACTAGAAGAAAGACTTGATGCTTATCTTGAGTATGTTGCTGATGAGTGGATTCAGGAGAATGCAATTGCAATCGAAAGAGGAATCCAAGCTCAGGCAACTGAATCATTCCTTATGGGTCTGAAAGGACTTTTTGAAGAGCATTATGTATCAATCCCTGAAGATAAATATGATGTGCTTGAGAGCATGGTAGAAAAACTTGATGAAATGGAGTCAAAACTCAACGAGCAAATCGAAAGAAATGTTGCTCTAAATAAGAGACTAGCAGAATCAGTGACTGACGTAATTTTTGCGGAAGTTTCTGAAGGACTTGCACTTTCGCAGAAAGACAAGCTTGCTTCTCTTGCAGAAAATGTTGAGTTTGGTAGTGAAGAAGACTATCGTGAGAAACTAGTAACATTGAGGGAATCATATTTCCCATCAAATGTAGTTACTCAAAGAGACAATCAAGACTATATTGCAGAGGAGACTGACTACTCACAACCAGTTACTGGAACAATGGGTGCTTATCTCCAAGCACTTGAAAGAGTTTCTAAAAAGTGATTTTTATATAATAAAAATATCAAACTAACAATTTCCATACAGAGGCAAAAACAATGCAAATGTTCAACGCAGAACATCTGCAGGAGAAGTGGGCACCACTCCTAGACTATAATGGTCTAGGTGAAATCAGAGATTCCCACCGTAGAGCAGTTACTGCTATCCTGCTAGAAAACCAAGAGAGAGCACTACGTGAAGAGCGTGAGTTCCTCTACGAAACCCCAACTGTAAATACTGACCCATCAGCAACTGGTGCTGCAGGTTTCAGTGGTTCCGCATCAGCACCTGTTGCTGGTTTTGACCCAGTTCTAATTTCACTCATTCGTCGTTCAATGCCTAACTTGGTCGCATATGACCTAGCAGGTGTTCAACCAATGAATGCTCCAACTGGTCTTATCTTCGCAATGCGTTCGAAGTATACCAACCAGAACGGAACAGAAGCACTATTCGACGAAGCAAATACTGCATTCTCTGGTCAGAATGCTGGTTATGGTAAGACTGCTGGTTTCACTGGTGTTGCTGCTGGTTTCGGTACTACTGCACAGTCTGGTGCAAACCCAGGTCTTCTTAACCCAACTGCATCTCCTGCTGGTTCCTACAACGTAGGACAAGGTATGAGCACTGCTGAGTCAGAAGCACTTGATGGTACTGGTGCTGGTGCATTCAACGAGATGGCATTCTCAATCGAGAAAGTCACCGTTACTGCAAAGTCCAGAGCACTCAAGGCTGAGTACTCACTAGAGCTTGCACAAGACCTTAAGGCAATCCATGGTCTAAATGCTGAGGCTGAGTTGGCAAACATTCTCTCAACAGAGATTCTTGCTGAAATCAACCGTGAAGTCATCAGAACCATCTACAAGATTGCTGAACAGGGTGCAACTCTAAACACAGCAACTTCAGGTATCTTCGACCTCGACGTTGACTCCAACGGTCGTTGGTCAGTTGAGAAGTTCAAGGGTCTTATCTTCCAAATCGAGCGTGATGCAAACCAGATTGCACAAAGAACTCGTAGAGGAAAGGGCAACATGATTCTCTGTTCAGCAGACGTTGCTTCAGCACTCACCCACGCAGGACTTCTTGACTACACCCCTGCACTTAATGCAAACCTCAATGTTGATGACACTGGCAACACCTTCGCAGGTGTTCTCAACGGTCGTTACAAGGTATACATTGACCCATATGCAGCAAACAACAGTGCTAACCAGTACTATGTTGTTGGTTACAAGGGTTCTTCACCTTATGATGCTGGTCTCTTCTACTGCCCATATGTACCTCTCCAGATGGTACGTGCAGTTGGTGAGAATAGCTTCCAGCCAAAAATCGGATTTAAGACCCGTTATGGTATCGTTGCAAACCCATTTGCAGAAGGAACCAGCGCAGGTCTAGGTCGTCTTGAGGCAAACACCAACCGTTACTACAGAAGAGTACGTGTTGACAACCTAATGTGATTTATCACTAAGGAAATTAAGAGGGTCTACGGACCCTCTTTTTTTATGCGAATAAATAGTTAAAAATAATTTTGGGATTAACAGGTGTCAGAAACTTTATTACCACTAGAAAGGCAAATAAGTAATAGAAATTTTTTAACAACTACTGGATTTAAATTTACTTTAGCAAAATATCCAAAAGTTGATTTTTTTTCTAATACTGCACTAATTCCATCTATAAGTTTAGGAGTTGCTGCTCAACCATCTTACTTGAAAGATATCCCAATTCCAGGTGATAAATTGAGTTATGACGATTTTTCTTTGGACTTTCTCGTAGATGAAAATTTTGAAAATTACTTATTAGTACATAACTGGTTAAGGGGATTTGGTTATCCATTTTCAGTTGAAGAATATAAACAACTATTAGATAACGATACTTTAAATCCAGGAAAGCAAAATGCTATGAGTGGTCAATCAGATGGAACTCTGATTATTTACAATAGCAACTTCCAACCAATTGTAAATGTTTCATTCAAGGGATTATTTCCAGTTTCTCTTTCAACAATTGGCTTTGATGCAAAAGATTCCAATGCTAATTATATTACAGCATCAGCAACATTTAAATATACAATTTACGATATTAAAAAACTTGACTTATGAATATTGATGAAATTCAAACATTATGGGAAGAAGATTCAAAATTAGACCCAGATAACCTTCATACTGAATCTATAAAGATACCTTCTTTACATTCAAAATATTATAAAATTTATAATAATATTCTCTTATTAAAAAAGATGGAAGAGAATAAATTCAAAATATTAAAAAAAGAAAAATGGTTGTATTACACTGGCAAAGCAGATCCAGAAGTATATAAAGAAAATCCATTCGATCATAAGGTTTTAAAACCAGATATAGATAAGTATATGGATGCAGATGAAGAGATTATTAAATCTGTATCTAAAATTGAATATTTTCAGACAATGTTAAATTATTTGGATAGTATTTTAAAGACAATATTAAATAGAACTTACCAAATAAAGAATGCAATTGAATTCATGAGATTTACTGCTGGATATGACTGACATTAAAATTAAAAAAAAGAACGAGATATATCTAACGATAACTGCTGATCCTCATATTCACCAGGAACTAAGTGACTATTTCACATTTGATGTTCCTGGTGCAAAATTTATGCCTCAATATAGAAGTAAGTACTGGGATGGAAAAATACGTTTGTTCTCAACAGCAACTGGTGAAATATATGTTGGTCTTTTAGATAAAATTATTTCTTGGGCAAAAAAATCAAACTATACAATCGAGTTTGAAAATAATAAGTTTTACGGAACTCCTTTTGAAGAAAACGATAGTGTTTCTTACGAAGGAGTCAAAGATTATATAACTCGTATCTCCAGCCATAAACCAAGGGATTATCAAATTGATGCAGTCTATGATGCACTTAAATATAATCGTAAACTTTTAATTTCACCTACTGCTTCTGGTAAGTCATTAATGATTTACTCAATTGTCAGATACTTTGCAGAAAGAGAGCAAAAGATACTCCTAGTGGTCCCCACAACGTCCCTGGTTGAACAGATGTTCAAAGACTTCCAAGACTACGGATGGAACGCAGAAGACTACTGCCACCGCATCTACAGTGGTCGTGAGAAGACGAATGAGTATCCTGTCATTATTACCACTTGGCAGTCAATCTACAAACTCCCTAGAACATTCTATGATTCTTTTGATGTAGTTATTGGAGATGAGGCTCACCAATTCAAATCCAAATCATTAGTTGGTATTATGACAAAAATGGATAATACAAAGTATAGATTTGGATTTACTGGAACTTTAGATGGTTCACAGACACATAAGTGGGTCTTAGAAGGTTTGTTTGGTCCATCTTATAAAGTGACACAGACTAAAGAACTTATTGAAAAGGGGCATCTATCAAAACTACAAATAAAAGTTCTTCTATTAAAGCATAGTGAGCATCAGTTCAATGAATATGAAGAAGAAATTCAGTATTTGATTGGGCATGAAAAAAGAAATAAGTTTATTAAAAACCTTGCTTTAGATTTAAAAGGAAACACTTTAGTCCTTTTTAATCGAGTAGAGACTCATGGATTGCCAATTTTCAATCTCATAAATAATTCTGCTTCAAAAAATAGAAAAATATTTTTTGTTTATGGTGGTGTTGATGCCGAAGAGAGAGAAAAAGTAAGAGAAATTACAGAAAAAGAGTCTGATGCAATTATTGTTGCATCTTATGGAACTTTCTCGACAGGAGTAAATATTAAAAACTTACATAATGTAATATTTGCTTCACCTTCAAAATCAAGAATTAGGAATCTCCAATCTATTGGAAGAGTTTTAAGGAAAGGAGATAATAAGTCAAAAGCAATTCTTTATGATATTGCAGATGATATTACATACAAGTCTAAAAAAAATTATACTTTAAATCATTTAATTGAAAGGATTAAAATTTATAACGAAGAGAATTTTAATTATGAAGTACTACAAATCAACTTTAAAGAGTAATTATAAACATGGAAGAAGAGTTTTATGCTGTCATTAAATTAATTTCAGGAGAAGAAATATTTTCAAAGGTCTGTCCTTGTGAAGAAGACGAACGTACATTGTTGATACTTGATAATCCTGTTACAATAGAATCTGTTAATCTTAAACAATTTGGTCTCACTGGAGTCAAAGTCAATCCTTGGATTAAATTTACTGATGATTCAATGTTTATTATTAACATGGACAAAGTATTAACAATGTCTGAAGTAACAGATGAGGATATTCTTAAAATGTATAACAAGTATGTTAAAAAAAGAACCAAAGAATCTAACACATCTAAACCAACATCAGATATGGGATACTTATCATCTATTGCCGATGCTAGAATTTATCTAGAGAAGTTATATAAGCAAAATTAAGGTATAGTATAACTATCAAACTCCACAGAGTTATTTTACACAATAAACGGAACCCTTGTCAACTTTCGAAAAATAGTGTTATAATACAAACATTAAATGTAACTTAACCAACCCAATAATGACCAAAGAAAGAAAAAACCCCCATTACGTTAATAACAAAGAATTTCATTTGGCACTTATTGAACATAAGAAGAAAGTTGACGTAGCAAAAAAGAAAGGACTACCACCCCCGAGGATTTCAAATTATCTTGGTGATTGTTTCTTGAAAATTGCTAATCACCTTTCCTATCGTCCTAACTTTGTTAACTACATGTTTAGGGAAGACATGATTTCTGATGGAGTTGAAAACTGTGTTCATTACATCAATAATTTTGATACAGAAAGAACGAATCCATTTGCATACTTTACTCAAATTGTGTATTATGCATTCTTGAGAAGAATTCACAAAGAGAAGAAGCAGATGGAAATAAAAGAAAAGATTATCGAAAGAAGTGGTTATGACCAAGTATTTTCTGTTGACGGTGACAGAATGAATAGTTCCGAGTACAATAGCATTAAGGATAATATTCAAATTAAACTGTATCAATGAAAGTTGCTTTAATAACTGACACTCATTATAATTTTAAAAAAGCAAATAAGAATTTCCATGATTATTTTGCAAAATTTTATAGAGATATATTTTTTCCTTACTTAGAAAAAAATAATATAAAAACAGTTATTCATCTTGGGGATGCTTTTGATAATCGAAAGGGGGTTGATTATTGGGCATTAGATTGGGCAAAGAGAAATGTTTATGATGTATTCAAAAAGTTAAATATCAAAGTTTATAGCATAGTTGGTAATCACGATACCTACTATAAAAATACAAATGAAGTAAATTCAATTGATATTTTATTGGATGAATACAAAAATATCGTAAAAATATCTTCACCAAAAGAAGTTACAATTGATGGATTAAATATTTTACTTCTGCCTTGGATTTGTTCAGAAAACCAAGAAGAAATATTTTCTCTATTGGAATCTACAGAATCAGAAGTTGTGTTTGGGCATTTGGAATTGCAGGGGTTTTTTGTATTTCCTGGACAAACTCAACCACATGGTTTAGATAAACAGATATTCAGTAAGTTTAAAAAAGTTTTTTCTGGACATTATCATACTCGAAGTGATGATGGGAAAATCTTTTATATTGGAAATCCATATCAAATGTTCTGGAATGATTATAATGACACCAGAGGATTTAGTATTTTTGACACAAAAACTTTAAAAACTAAACTTATTGAAAATCCTTATACAATATTTGAAAAAATTTACTATGAAGACAGTAAATTTGATGATATTGATGTAGATAATCTCAAAGATAAGATAGTAAAATTGATTGTTAAGAAAAAATCTAATCAAAAGCAATATGATTTTTTTTTGGATAACCTAACAAAAATTCCTTTTTTGGAACTAAAGGTTTCTGAAATATTAGATATTGATGATTCAAATTATCAATATAGTGAAACAGAAATAGAAGATACCCTAAGTATTTTGAATGGGTATGTCGAAGAGTCTGAATTTCAATTGAACAAAGAAATCGTAAAAAAAATCATAAAAGATATTTACGATGAAGCATTAGAGATTGAGTAAATAAATAAAAATAATATTACTTACCCATCTGATGTACATATTAACAATCAAAGGGCAAGAAGATGAAGGTGCTTATGCTGTCCTAAATGAAGATGGAGAGCAGTATGTATATTTTTTTGAAGAAGAAGATGACGCAGAAAGATATGCTGGTTTATTAGAAGCAGAAGATTATCCACCAATGTCTGTTATAGAGGTTGATGGTGATTTAGCAGTTAAAACATGTGAAGTACATGACTATAGTTATGTTATAATCACTAATAATGACTTTGTAATTCCTCCAAGAACAAATGATTATTTTCGACAAAATAAGATTTCGTAATTTTTTATCAACAGGAAATAACTTTACCGAAATAAATTTAAAGCAATCTAATACCACATTAATTATTGGTGGAAATGGAAGTGGTAAATCTACTCTTCTTGATGCTTTGTGCTTTGTTTTGTTCAATAAAGCATTTAGAAAGATTACCAAAAACCAGTTAATTAATTCTACAAATGAAAAGGACTGTGTAGTTGAGGTAGAATTCAATACAGCATCTTCTAAATGGATGATTAGAAGAGGAATAAAACCATCTATATTTGAGATTCATAGAGATGGCCAACTTATCAATCAGTTGGCATCAAACAACGACCAACAAGATTGGTTGGAAAAACAAGTATTAAAGTTAAATTTTAAATCTTTTACTCAGATTGTTATATTGGGAAGTGCATCTTTTGTCCCATTCATGCAATTATCAACAGCAAATAGACGAGAAATTGTCGAGGATTTACTTGATATTAGAATATTCTCTTCAATGAATTCTATAGTCAAAGAAAAAATAAAAAACACAAGTGACAAGATAAAAGAAGTAACAGTCACACATCAGATGACTGGAGAAAAAATTGAAATGCAAAAGCAATTCATTGAAAGCATAGAAAATGATATAAAGAAACAAGTAGAAAATAAAGAGAATAAAATAAATGAAATTGAATCTAAAATAAAAGAGATAGAGCAAGACAATAAAGAAAAGCAAGATAAAATAAAATTAGACTTACAATTAGAGTCTGATGAATTATCTTCATGCACAAAAAAACTTAAACAGTTATCCTCACTGAAGATAAAAATTCAGGAAAAACTTAATACAATTAACGAGCAGAAAGACTTCTTTGGACATAGTTCGGAATGCCCAACCTGTACGCAAAAAATAGAAGAAAGTTTTAGATTAAATAAGGTTGGAGAATGTGAGGAAAAATTAAATGAATTAGAGAAAGGTTGTATTGAATTAAAAAAATCAATCCTTGAAGAAGAGGATAGAGAAAAAAAATTCAATCAAGTTTCTAGACAAATTCTAACTTTAAACAATGAAGTATCTAACAACAACGTTAAGATTTCTCAATTTAATAGACAAACCAGAGAACTACAACAAGAAATTCAAGAACTTAAATCAAAAGATGAAGATAAAAATTCTGAAAGAAGCAAGTTAAAACAATTAGAAAAAACTTTATCTAAACTTGAGGAAGATAGAGCAAAATATAAAGAACTTAATGTTTATTATGACTTCTCTCAAACATTATTGAAAGATGGTGGAGTTAAGGCAAAGATAATTCAAAAATATCTCCCAATAATGAATCAGCAAATAAACAAATATTTGCAGATGATGGACTTCTACATTAACTTTACACTTGATGAGGAGTTTAATGAAAATGTAAAATCCCCAATTCACGAAGATTTTAGTTATGAATCTTTTAGTGAAGGAGAAAAAATGAGAATAAATCTTGCACTTCTTTTCACTTGGAGAGATATTGCAAGAATGAAAAATTCGATTAGAACAAATCTATTAATCCTTGATGAGGTATTTGATAGTTCTCTTGATGGAACTGGAATTGAATATTTTACAAAAATTATAAGATATATTATTACTGACTCAAATATTTTGGTTATCTCCCATAAAACTGATGAGATGATTGATTTGTTTGATAGAGTCATAAAGGTAGAAAAAATCAAGGGATTCAGCAAAATAGTTTCTTGACTAATTTTTTCAATCTGGTATACTGATATGGAGACAAAATTTTTATTATGGACAGCAGTAATTTTACTACATTTACAATCAAAACCGACAATCTTCCTGCCCAAAACGAGGTAAATACACCACCAGGTGCTAATGATGTATTTACCTTTAGTGGTGATACGGTAGTTGGTGCAAGTGGTGGTGATACAATCTATCCAGCAGATCATCCTAGTCAAGCATTCTGGTATGAAGATGGATTTAGTCTTACTGGAAATCCAGGTGCTTATTCCCCTGATACAATTTCTTTTACAACTAATCAAAATATGAATAAAGAAAATAATAATGGTTTTTGGAAATACAATGAAGATAAAATTCTGAAGCAGTTGGAAGAATACATTAAAGGAACATATGGACAACACTATGTTGATAGGACTGGAAATGGAACGGAGCAAACACTAGATAAAATCAAGCACAATCGACGTGAAGGATTTTGTGCTGGCAATGTAACAAAATATATTGACCGTTATGATACTAAAGGAACCCCAAGGCAAGACTTGTTTAAAGTTCTGCACTATACTATTCTTTTGATTAATCATCTGAACCTTATTGAAAACAAGTGAGATTAAATTCTGATATGAAACTTTCTGCTGAAACGATTACTGTACTAAAGAACTTTGCTTCAATTAATCAATCTATTTTGGTTAAATCTGGTTCTAAACTTAGAACTATTTCTGTTATGAAAAATATTCTAGCAGAGGCAGATGTCAAGGAACAATTCACCAAAGACTTTGCCATTTATGACCTTAATCAATTTCTGAATGGTCTCAGTCTTCACCAAGACCCAGATTTGAATTTTACTAATGAATCTTATATTGTAATTAGTGAAGGTAAGAGAAAGGTAAAATACTTCTTTGCTGACCCTGAGGTGATTGTCACACCTCCAGAAAAAGAACTTAAACTTCCTTCTCAAGATGTTTGTTTCCAATTGGAGCATTCACAACTTGATAAACTCATTAAAGCATCTGCAGTTTATCAACTTCCTGACCTATCTGCTGTTGGTGAAAACGGAGTAATTCGTCTTGTTGTTCGTGACAAGAAAAACGACACGTCAAATGAGTTTTCTATTGACGTTGGAGAAACTACTAATGAGTTTGTTTTTAACTTTAAAGTAGAAAACATCAAAATCATTCCAGGAACTTATGATGTAGTTGTTTCTAAGAAACTATTGTCTAAGTTTAGCAATGAAAGATATAATCTGAATTATTACATTGCACTGGAACCAGATTCTTCTTTTGGATGAAATATAGAGTAAAATATAAACTTCCAGGTGATAATCGTTATTTGGAAGTCATTGTTGACGCAGATAGTCAGTCTCAAGCAAAAAGAATTGCTCAAGCACAGATTCCATCTGCAAATATTATTGGTGGTCCTCAACCTATTTGATTATGAGAAATGATTTTTTGTGGGTCGAAAAATATCGACCCAAAACGATTGAAGATTGTATTCTTCCAGAGAATAATAAGAAAACATTTAGAGATTTTCTAAATAAAGGTGAAGTGCCCAATTTACTTCTTGCTGGACCTGCTGGATGTGGCAAGACTACAGTTGCTAAGGCACTCTGTAATGAACTTGGAGTAGATTTTTATGTCATTAATGGATCCGATGAGGGTAGATTCCTCGATACTGTCAGAAACAATGCGAAGAACTTCGCTTCGACCGTCTCACTTTCGTCAACTGCTAAACACAAAGTCATCATCATTGATGAGGCAGATAACACAACCAACGATGTACAACTCCTCCTACGGGCGTTTACTGAGGAATTTAGTGGCAATTGTCGGTTCATCTTCACCTGTAACTATAAAAACAAAATTATTGAACCACTTCATTCCCGATGTGCAGTCGTCGAGTTTTCAATACAAGGGAAACAAAAACCACAAATTGCAGGTCAATTCTTTCGAAGATTGCAACAAGTCTTGGATGATGAAGGAATCAAATACCAAGAAAAAGTACTTGCAGAACTTATCAATAAGTACTTTCCAGACTGGAGACGAGTCCTTAACGAATGTCAAAGATACTCAGTTAGTGGAGAAATTGATTCGGGTATTCTTTCTACTTTTTCGGAAGTAAAAACTGATGAACTTATTAGAAATCTTAAAGAAAAAAACTTTCCTGAAGTACGTAAGTGGGTCGTCAGTAATCTGGACAATGATTCTGGTGTACTTCTGCGTCGTGTTTACGATGCTTGTTATGAAACCCTTGATGGTCCTTCTATTGCTGCTGCTGTTCTCATTGTTGCTAAGTATCAGTATCAGGCAGCATTTGTGGCAGATCAAGAAATAAATCTTCTTGCTGCTTTGACTGAAATTATGGTGGAGTGCAAATTTAAATGAGCACAGAGTTGAAGGATTGGTTAAACACAATTAATCAAACAAAAGATAATATAATGGATGAAAATCCTTTATCTGAAAAAGAATATCCTCCTTATATTATTAACCGTTGTCTATCTGGACACATTGATTGCATTATGTATGCCAATGAAATGAATTTGTATAATCATCTGGATAAAAAACTTCAGTATGACTTTTTTATAAATATAATCAGAATCAAGAAGAGATTTTCTCCTTGGGTCAAAAAAGAAAAAATCAAAGATATTGATTACGTCAAATCTTACTATGGATATAGTAATGAAAAGGCAGAACAGGCTTTGAAAATTCTTAGTAAAGAACAAATTAATTTTATTAAACAAAAACTTGATATTGGAGGAACAAAATGAGCGTCGTTCAAGAACCTGAAGTGAAATGGACTCCTGACCAAATGGTGGAAGTTATTCTGAATGAACCAGATGACTTTCTTAAAGTTCGTGAGACTTTGACCCGTATCGGAGTTGCTTCAAGAAAGGAAAAGAAAATCTATCAATCTTGCCATATTCTGCATAAGCAGGGTAAGTATTATCTTGTGCATTTTAAAGAGTTGTTTGCTTTGGATGGAAAACCAGCAAACTTAACTGTTAATGATGTACAACGTCGTAATAGAATCACTCATCTACTTGCTGATTGGGGTCTGATTACTGTAGTAGATTTGAATAAAATTTCTGATATTGCACCTTTGAATCAAATTAAAGTTTTATCTTTCAAAGACAAAGGTGATTGGATTTTGGAAACAAAATACAATATTGGTGCTAAGAAAAAAAGAGGTGAAGAAGAAACCGAATGATTTTTTAGGGAGGTCCGAACCTCTCTTTTTTATTGATTTCTGCTATATATTTTTAGGATGCCTTCGGGGTCCACAAAACACAAACTCGCTTTTAAAGGAGCTACTATAATGACTAACCTAACAAGGTATACTGCTGCGGATCTTCCTGCACTGATGGAAAAGATTACTCGCAACTCTATCGGAATGGATGAATACTTTGACCGTCTCTTTCACCTACACGAAACGACTTCCAACTATCCCCCGTATAATTTAGTCCAAGTCAGTAATGTAGAATCACGACTTGAGATTGCTCTCGCAGGATTTAGAAAGAAAGAGGTCTTTGTCTATACACAAGATGGCAAACTCTTTGTAGAGGGACAAAAAGAAGATAAAGAGACAGAATCAAACTATCTTCACAAAGGTCTAGCACAAAGAAGTTTTACAAGAGTCTGGACACTCTCGGATGATACAGAAGTGCGAGCAGTGGAGTTTGAGGATGGACTTCTCACTGTTACTTTGGGCAGGATTGTTCCAGAGTATCATAAGAGAAAGGATTATCTATAAATAGAACGGAATATCGTCGGCGCATTTTAAGAGAGGTAACTGGCAACTTCCAGTTGACACCTCTCTTTTTTGTTGCTATAATTTTTTGAGGTAAATAAAAAACATGACTGTTAAACTTGCTGTACTTAAATCTGGGGAAGATGTTGTAGCAGACATTAAAGAATTGGTTGATGATGACGGAAACGTAGTATCATTAATCTTTTCAAACCCAGTAGTTGTTAAATTGATTTCACCTCAAGTACTGCTTGAAAGTGAAAAAGAGCATGAATATAAAATTGCTTTTTATCCCTGGATGCCTTTGTCATTTGATAAAAACATACCAATAAAAAAAGATTGGATTGTGACTATTGTTGAACCAGTGGAGATGGTAAAAAAATCTTATGAGGAGAGAATGAATGGAAACGAACAAAACGATAATGTTGATTCTATTAATGAACAATACATTCCTGATATCTGAAATAGAAGAACTTGTAGTTGATTTTGGTGAACCAAATTGTAAGCTAACGAATCCCTTTTTAGTTTCTGGTGAGAATGAACTATCTTCATGGATAGAAAAATATACAGATGTTAATGAGATGATGATTAGTTCAGAAAAAATTCTGACGATTGTTGAACCAAACAAAACCTTGATAGACAAATATCTAGAACTTACACGATGAGATTTTACACCAATGTCTATGAAAAATTTAATAAAATTTTGGTCCGTGGATATGACAATGGTGAGTATTTTCAAATAGAAGAAGAGTATCAACCAACTCTTTTTGTTCCTTCAAAGAAAAAAACAAAATATAAAACTCTAGATGGTTATGCAGTAGAACTCATTCAACCTGGAAAGATTTCTGACTGTAGAGAATTTCTTGACAAGTATTCTAAGGTTGATGGGTTTGTTGTCTATGGTAATGATAATTACAAGGCACAGTACATCTCAGATAAGTATCCTGAAGATGAAATTAAGTTTGACATCTCAAAAATCCGTCTTGTAACAATTGACATTGAGGTTGCTGCCGAAGGTGGATTCCCAAATGTATTTGATTGTGCAGAAGAAATTCTGACTATTACCCTTCAAAATTACTCAACAAAGCAAATTGTTTGTTTTGCAAATAGTCGAGAATATAATAATACTCGTAATGATGTTGCTTATGTTAAGTGTTTTGATGAAATTGATTTGATTAATCGTTTCCTTGCATTTTGGGAACAAAATACTCCAGATGCCATTACAGGATGGAATTGTGAGTTGTATGATATTCCCTATATCGCAGGTCGCATTGAACGTATTCTCGGTGAAAAAGAAGCACGTCGTCTTTCTCCCTGGGGTAATATTCGCAGAAAAGAACTTGTAATACAAGGGAGAGAGCAGGTTTCTTATGAAATTGCAGGTGTTTCTGTGATTGACTATCTTGATTTATATAAGAAATTCACGTACACCAATCAAGAATCTTATCGTTTGGACCATATTGCAAATGTTGAACTTGGTCAGAAAAAACTAGACCACTCTGAGTTTGATACTTTCCGAGAGTTCTATACTAAGAATTGGCAAAAATTTGTTGATTATAACATCAAAGACGTTGAACTTGTTGACCAACTGGAAGACAAGATGAAACTCATTGAGTTATGCTTAACGATGGCATATGATGCCAAGGTTAATTATAATGATGTATTCTTTCAAGTAAGAACTTGGGATGCGATTATTTACAACTACCTTAAGAAACGTAACATCGTTATTCCCCCAAAAGATAAATCATCTAAGGATGATAAATTTGCAGGGGCATATGTCAAGGAACCGATTCCTGGGATTTATGATTGGGTGGTTAGTTTTGACCTTAATAGCCTGTATCCCCATCTTATTATGCAGTACAACATCTCACCAGAAACACTCGTTGAGACAAGGCATCCATCAGCTTCAGTTGAACGGTTACTTGCAAAACAAATAACAATTGATGGTGAATATTCTGTTTGTGCTAATGGAGCACAGTACAGGAAAGATATAAAGGGATTTCTCCCAGAGTTAATGGAGAAAATGTATAATGACCGAGTTATCTTCAAAAAGAAGATGATTGAGGCAAAGAAAGCATATGAAAAGACTCCTACCAAAGAGTTGGAGAAGGAGATTGCTCGTTGTAATAATATCCAAATGGCAAAGAAGATTTCTCTGAACTCTGCTTATGGTGCCATTGGAAATCAATACTTTAGGTATTATAAACTGGCAAATGCTGAGGCAATTACATTAAGTGGTCAAGTTTCAATCCGATGGATTGAAAGGAAAATGAATCAGTATCTAAATAAGATATTAAAAACACAAGATTTTGATTATGTCATTGCTTCTGATACTGATTCCATTTATCTTAATATGGGTCCTGTGGTTGAAGGTGTATACAAGGGAAGAGAGACGACTCGTGAGAAAGTTGTTTCGTTCCTTGACAAGTTGTGTAAGATGGAATTTGAACCTTATATTGAAAGTTCTTATCAAGAATTGGCGGAATACGTGAATGCATATGACCAAAAGATGCAGATGAAACGGGAAAATATTGCTGACCGTGGAATCTGGACTGCCAAGAAAAGATACATTCTTAACGTTTGGGATAGTGAAGGTGTTCGATATGAACAACCAAAACTTAAGATTATGGGACTAGAAGCGGTTAAGTCTTCTACTCCTGCTCCTTGTCGTCAGATGATTAAGGATGCTCTGAAAATCATTATGACTAAAACTGAAGATGATATGATTGATTATATCGAACAGACTCGTAAAGAGTTTACTAATCTTTCTGTGGAGCAAATTTCATTCCCTAGAACTGTTTCTGATGTAGTCAAACATAAAGCACACGCAACAATTTATGGAAAGGGAACTCCAATTCATGTTCGTGGTGCTCTTCTTTATAATCATTTGATTCGGGAGAAAAAACTGGATAAAAAATATGCAGTAATTCAGAATGGTGAAAAAATTAAATTTTGCTATTTAAAACTTCCCAATCCAATTCGAGAAAACGTGATTTCTTATATTCAAGAATTTCCAAAGGAACTCGGTCTGGACAAATACATTGATTATGAACTACAATTTAACAAAGCATTCTTGGAACCAATGAAGGTTATTCTTGATGCTATCGGATGGAAAGTAGAAAAAACAATTACCTTAGAATCATTTTTTGCCTGATGGATTTACCTATTAACGATAAAGAACTTGATACGATTGTAAAAGCAATGTCTCTTGGAGGAGACACTGCTTTGTATCAAAAACTTAAACTTGTGAAGGAACTGAAAAAACAGGGACTTCCTTACAAAAAAATACTTCGTGAAGATTACGGGATGGTAGCATAATGGATTTCCTTAAAGATATTGTAAAAGAAATTGGTGGTGAGTATACACAACTTGCTTCTGATATTGATGAGACTGAGACTTATGTTGACACGGGTTCGTTTATTTTTAATGCACTGGTTTCAGGTAGTGTACTTGGTGGTGTATCTGGCAATAAGATTACTGCTATTGCTGGAGAGTCTTCTACTGGAAAGACTTTCTTCAGTCTCGCTGTTGTTAAGAATTTTCTTGATAATAATCCCGATGGTTATTGTCTCTACTTTGATACTGAGGCTGCCATTACAAAGTCACTTCTGGAGTCAAGGGGCATCGACACATCCCGTCTTGTCGTGGTTAATGTTGTCACCATAGAAGAGTTTCGTTCAAAGGCACTCAAAGCAGTTGATTTGTATCTGAAGAAAAAAGAAGCAGAACGTAAACCTTGCATGTTTGTGCTAGACTCTTTGGGTATGCTTTCTACTGAAAAAGAAATTGATGATGCTCTAGCAGAAAAGCAAGTTCGTGATATGACTAAATCGCAACTTGTTAAAGGTGCATTTCGAATGTTAACCTTGAAATTAGGACAAGCAAAAATCCCAATGATTGTCACTAATCATACCTATGATGTAGTTGGTTCCTATGTTCCAACTAAAGAAATGAGTGGTGGTTCTGGACTCAAATATGCTGCATCTACAATCATCTATCTTTCCAAGAAAAAAGAAAAAGATGGAACAGAAGTTGTTGGTAATATCATCAAAGCAACAACTCATAAGTCTCGTCTAAGTAAAGAAAATAAAACTGTTGAGGTTCGTTTATACTATGATGAACGGGGTCTTGATAAGTATTATGGTTTACTTGACCTTGCTGAGAAGTATGGTATTTTTGAAAAAAGTGGTACAAGGTATCAAGTCCCTGATGGAACTTCTCAATATGGAAAGACTATTATGGACAATCCAGAAAAGTATTTTACTGGAGATGTAATGCAAGCATTGGATGAAGCAGCACAAAAAGAATTCTCATACGGAGGGTAATGGAAAAAGTCGAAACTACTATTCTCAGGAATCTTCTCTTCAATAATGATTATTGTAGAAAAGTTCTTCCTTTTATTAAAAATGAATACTTTGAAAATCTACATGAGAAAGTAGTTTTTGAGGAGATTTGTAAGTTTATTGTTGCTTACGAAAAACTTGCAACCAAAGAAGTTCTCCTTATTGAAACTGAAAAAAGGACTGATATTACTGAGGACACATATAAAACCATTTGTAATTATGTGTCCAGATTGGATAATAATGATGTTGATTATAAGTGGTTAGTAGATACCACTGAGAAGTGGTGTAGAGACCGTGCTATATACCTTGCACTGATGGAATCTATTAAGATTGCTGATGGTCAAGATGAAAAGAAAAATAGAGATGCAATCCCAAGCATTCTTTCAGATGCTTTAGCAGTTTCTTTCGATAATAATATTGGGCACGATTACTTCAAGGACTTTGAAAGACGATACGACTTTTATCATCAAAAGGAAGACAAAATTCCGTTTGATTTGGAATTCTTCAACCGTGTCACAAAAGGTGGACTTCCTAATAAGACTCTCAACATTGCTCTTGCAGGCACTGGTGTTGGTAAGTCTCTATTCATGTGCCACGTTGCTGCTTCTGTTTTACTTCAAGGTAAAAATGTACTTTATATTACTTTGGAGATGGCAGAAGAGAGGATTGCGGAACGTATTGACTCAAATCTTTTGAATGTTAATATTCAGGATATTGAATCTCTTCCCAAAATGATGTTTGAAACTAAAGTTAATAATATCAGTAAGAAGAGTCAAGGTACTTTGATTATCAAAGAATATCCAACTGCATCAGCACACGCAGGACACTTTAGGGCACTTCTTAATGAACTATCTCTTAAGAAGTCATTCAAACCAGATATTATCTTTATTGATTATCTGAATATCTGTGCTTCTTCACGTTATAAGGGAAATAGTAATATCAATTCTTATACTTTTGTGAAAGCAATTGCCGAAGAACTTCGTGGATTGGCAGTTGAAACTAATGTTCCTATTGTCTCTGCTACTCAAACCACTCGTTCAGGTTATGGTAATTCCGATGTTGAACTCACTGATACTTCTGAAAGTTTTGGTCTGCCTGCTACTGCTGATCTTATGTTTGCTCTTATCTCGACGGAAGAACTAGAGCAACTCGGTCAGATTATGGTTAAGCAATTAAAGAACAGATACAATGACCCTACAATAAATAAACGGTTTGTTGTTGGAATTGATAGGGCAAAGATGCGTCTTTATGACGTAGAGCAGAGTGCTCAAAAAGATATACTTGACTCTGGACAAGAAGAAGAGTATGGTTATGATGAAAAAAAAACAAGTAAATTTTCTGGATTTAAATTTTAAGTGAAAAAAAACATAATTGAATTTATTTCACATAAAGAATATAAAGATATTATATGTGAACCTTATCCATCTTATACGAAATTCCCTTCATGGTTTTCTGATACTAAAATTATTTCTAAAAAATCAAAATGTCCATTTGTATTTCTTCATCCAAATAATTTTTCTGATGTTGATAGAGAAACAAATGTTACTGGATGTCCAGGAATAATTGATTATTCTTCTATGGGATACATTATTCCTTCTTGGAATAACTTTTTAATAAGAAATGATGATAATCAATTATATATTACTTGGGAGCATGATTTTAGAGATAAGTATTCTCTCCATGAAACGGAACATCATATTCCTGGATTTTCTGAAAATGAGAAACCAAAATATGGTGGATTTTCTAAACTTTTTACTCCATGGTATATAAAAACAAGTCCTGGGATATCCTGTTTAATTACGCATCCAGTTTTGTATAGGGAGACTCGATTTACTACTTCAAGTGGTATAATGCATACAGATAAATTTCCTGTTCCATTAACTTGGTTTTTTGAGTGGAATAATGAAATAAAAATTGGATTAGGAGAAAATAAAATACCAAGAGAACAATTAATAACAATTGGCACACCATTAATTCATATTATACCTTTTCAACGAAAAAGTTTTAATTCTAATGTAAAATACTTAGATAATTCTAATATGAATTTATTAAAATATAAAACTAGTGTATTCCTCCATGATTGGGATGGAAACTCACTTTATAATAAATTTAGGCAAACGATAAAAAATATGTTTAGGTAGATTCTTGACCTAGGTTAAAATTGTAGTATAATTACAAAGAAGAAAAAACAAGTAAATTTTCTGGATTTAAATTTTAATGGAAACTAAAACTGAAACTGTAAAGCACGTTGATTTTGATAAGTATGCAGAGTTTGTTGATGCTGTAACTTCTGACGCATCTAAAGATTTTATAGCACTCGCAGATAGGTTGGTTGAACTTGATGAGAAGGGTGCTAATATTGAACGTCTTCTGACTGCTGCTGTTGGTATTAATGCCGAAGGTGGTGAGTTTATGGAGATTGTCAAGAAAATGGTGTTCCAAGGCAAGTCCTGGAATCAAGACAATAAAGAACATCTTATTATTGAACTCGGTGACATTATGTGGTATGTTGCTCAAGCATGTATGGCACTTGAAGTTTCTATTGACGATGTAGTTGCTCGCAATGTACAAAAACTTCTCAAGCGTTATCCTGAAGGTGTTTTTGATGTTTATTTTTCCGAAAACCGTGCTTCTGACGACCGATGACCAAAGAAAAAAAGCAACACCAGAATCTGTAAAACAAAAATTGGAGGCATTATGAAAACACTAACATCTTTTATTGCTCCAGAAAAAGCAAAGTTTATGTTCCAAAACACATCACAAGGACCTGTAATGTGGGTTGTATCTGACGAAGGAAACAAAAAACTTTTTAGATTTCGTGGAAAAACAATTCGTGATAAAGATAAAAACTTTTCACACATGAAATATTATTTGGAAGAAATATGACTAAAGAAAAAAAAGTAACAATTAAAATGGATGTGCGTTCTGCTGCTGCGGTTCGTCAAGTCCTGTTTGATTCACAAAAAGGTTATACTATTGATGTGAATACTGTTCCTCCTCGTATTTTTGATATCCGTGAGGTTATTACTGATCTTGATGATGCAATTAATCAAGTATTAGGAAAAGAATAATGATTTCAATCCCCTTTTTCTAAATAAAAGAAAATGGGGATTTTTTAATGTCGGGGAATAGATCAGCGCAAGAAACTAATATATTGAGAGAAGTTAACAAATTTATTATTGCTGCTGGAGGACCAGTAATAATAAAAGGAAGGAATGGGTTTGAAATTAGAGATGTATCTAGTTTAATTGAAGATTTTTTGGGTGACAAATCAGCAGCAGATTTAATTGTATCAACTTCTTCTGGGGTTAACTATAAAATTTCTTGCAAACAACATAATCCTATTAATTTTGCTGGTGCTGGGCTTAAAAGTTTTGTGGATGATATAGAAATGAAATTATGGATGAATAAAGTTTTAAGAAAAGTAGCAACCGAACTTAATTCATACTTTAAACCATATAAAGACCAGGCAATGAATAGAATTGGTAATTATTTAATTGCAGACATACAAAAAAATCCTGCAAATGCACCCTTAGATAAATCAACAGAAGAAAAAATTAAAAATGAATACGATAAACTGCTTTCAGTGGTAATACCTGATGTTTATATTAAGATACCAGATAGTATGAGATTGGAGATATTTACTGCTGCCAATGTTGGTGGTCCAATTAATTATTACATTTTGAATGGTAGTGCAAATTCATTTTCTACTGACACTCAAGCAAAAACTATAACCATAAATGATTGTGATATTTTGAGCACAAATAAAATGGTTAAATCTGGGGAAACATTATATCTTGTGATTAGAAAAAGGAGAGCGGACCAATTGTTTTCTTTGAAAGACAATAGGGGAAATTTTTTAAGAACTAAAGATGGATTTTTGAGAATATTTTCCAAATCATTATCAAAATCTGATATTGGTGCAAGAGTTCAAATAAGAGAGAAAGAACAACTTCCAAAAAAGTTAAAAGATGCAATAATACAAGGAACTGCAATAAAAACAACCAACGTTACGGCAAACTCAATTATTTTGGAGATCGATTGACAATTATAAATATTTAAAAACTAAGTAATGATGAAGAGTTTTGCTAATTTTTTCAGAGAAGCAGTAGAGACCTTGGCATCTACCGAAGCAAAGAATCGTGGACTTGTCGGTAACGGTCATGGGGATTGGTACGACAAACAAGGAAATTTTGTAGCGAAAACTGTTAATGGTAAGTTGAAATTCTACGGTCAGGGAGATACTACGTCTAAAGATGGAGTACCAGGAGAGGAAATAAAACAATCACAGCAGGTAAATACCTCTCCAGAGCAAGAAGAACAACCTCAAGAAGCAAAGGGTGTGGTTGTTGTTATTGGTAGATTTAACCCACCATCAAAAAATCATCAGCAATTATTAAAAGCAGGATTTTCTGAAGCAAAACGTAGAGGATTTGAATATAGAATCTATCCAAGCAGAATTCAAGATTCTACTTCCAATCCTTTAAATCCTACATTAAAGATTTCGTATATGAAATCTATGTTTCCTGAATATGGTGATTATATCATTGATAATGAAGATGCAAAAACTATATTTGATATTCTTGAATCTCTTTATGGTGATGGGTATAGTGATGTCGTATTAGTTGTAGGTCAAGAAAGACTCGGTGAATTTCAAAGTTTAGTGCATAAAGCAGAAGGACAGGGATATGAATTTGCCAATTTGGAAGTAATCACCGCAGGAGTAAAAGATCCAGATAGTGAAGTGGAATCACCTGGTTCTTCTGCTTTAATGAAAGCTGCTGTTGCTATGAATGATTTTTATAAATTTGGGGCTGGATTGCCTACATCAATGGACCCAGGAGAGAAAAAAGAACTCTTTAATACTCTTAAAAAGTCCATGAGTGTTAGTGAATCTACTGAGGCATGGAGAATAGAACCAGAGTTTGATTACGATGGATTGAGGTGGAATTATAAAAATAATAATCTTTTTGGTGTTGGGACTTTTGTTGAAAATGTAAATAGTGGATTAGTTGGAAAAATAATTAGAAGAGGTGCAAATTACTTGATTTGCGTAACGGAAGACAATCTTATGTTTAAGAGTTGGTTAAAAGATGTTAGAGAGGTGTATGAGATTGGAACAGATGAATATAGGGAGTATGTTCAATCTGTTACACCTGGAGAAAAAGTTAAAAATTTTTTAGTTGGTAGAAATAAAAAGTCCTCAGTTTCTACTAAAAACTATAAATAAAGATATAACGGGTACTTTTTAACTTAAATGACTTACTGGGAAAAGTATATTTTTGAATCAAAAGAAGATGAAAAATCTAATAAAAAAGAACTTTCGGCAAAAAAAAGAAAAGCTGCCCAAAAAGTATTAGACGAACTTACAAAAAAGAAAAGTAAAAATAAAAAAAACGAAAGTGCATACACAAAGTATTTAAAACAACAACTTGAGTTTAAAAAGCAAAAGTACGAAGATCAAAAGAAAAGACAGATAGAAAAAGCAAAAGATGCTGGTGAAAAAGATAAAGCAAAAGCAAAAGAAGCATTATCTAAAACAAATATTCAAAGAATTAGTTATAAAGATGCGGATCTTACTGCCCATGGAAAAGCAGTTGAGAATCTTGGGTCATTAGCATTTGGACTTGCTAAAGCTGCACATCATGGATTGGAGTCTCGTAAAAAAAGAAAAGAGGCAGAGAAGAAAGCATTAGAAAGTCAAAATGCTAAAAAAGAACCAGGACAACCAGGAAGACCAAAAACTAGAGATCAAAGACCAAACTCTGATGGAGCAGGAAGAGATGTGAAAGGACAACTTCCTGGAACACCAGAAAGGAAAAAATTAGTACCTTCAACAAAGAGACTTCCTCCTGCTTCTAAAAAAATTGGTCCTGCAGGTGGAGCACCATATCAAGCACCACCTGCTCCACAAAGAGGAACTGGTATGAGTCTAGGGCAAAGAGCAAGAAGAAATCCTGCATTAAAATCTGCACTTATAAAAACTAGAATGGAAGAGTACTCAAATTGGAGAGAAGAATTTTTATTTGAAGTTGACGATAAAATGAATAAAGTTGAAAAGAAAAAAATTATTGATATTATGCAAGGAAAAAATAATATTGAAATGAATCCAAGTGTAATGGAGGACCATAAAGAAATTGAAAGTGGTCATAAGAAAGATGATGAAGGTTATATGGCTAACGTTGAGTTAGATCAAATGGAAAGAGCAATTAAAGCACTTCGCAAGAAAGTGAAGAAAGCAGATACGCAACTTCCTGCTTGGGTTCAATCTAAAATCACAAGAGCAGCAGACTATATTGATACTGCTTCTGAATATATGCAAAGTGAATCATATGAGGATGATATGTTTCGTCAACATTCAAAATCTGAGATGAACTTACCAAGTGATTCTTCTTCATCTGCAACAAAATCTTTTCTTAAAAGAATGAGAGAATTGAATATGAATCCAGAAAAACCAAAAAAGAAAAAGAAAAAAAAAGAAAAAGTTATGAGTGAAGAAATGGATAAGAAAAAAATTCTTATCCTTATGCTTCTAAAAGCACTTGAAAATCAAAAAAGAAGAAAAAACTCTCAATTAATTAATGGTATTATTGGTGAGGGAGTCGATAAGGACAACATGAAGTGCAATAAACCAAAAGCACAAGCACATGGTTCTGGTGAAACTGGAAAATCTCACGTTGTAAAGGCATGTGAAGGTGGTGAAGAAAAGTTAATCCGTTTCGGGCAACTTGGAGTTAAGGGTTCACCAAAAAAGAAAGGTGAATCTAAAGCATATGCAAGTCGTCGTCATAAATTTCAAACAAGACACGCAAAAAATATTGCAAGGGGAAAGATGAGTGCCGCATATTGGGCAAACAAAGTTAAGTGGTAATTGTTAAATTAGTGTTAATTAGATAAATATTTTTAGTCCAATCTAAGAGGATTATCATGGGCGCAGTAGTAGCGGTTGTAAAACCAATTCTAATTCAAATTGCGACACATCCAGCAGTTAAAAATCTTGTTATTGAACTTTTAACTAAGTATGTGAAGTCAACTGATAATAGCATTGATGATGTAGTACTTACTCTTGTAAAAGATAAACTCTTTACACCACAAGTATGATTACTTGTTTTGTGACTAATTGGGGAATAACCATTGCTCTTGGTCTTTTGTTGACTGCCTCTGAGTGGTTAGCAAAAACAAAAAGATTCAAAGAAAATGGTTTACTTGATTTAATAACTAACTTTTTAAAGGTAATTTTGAAGAAGGGGTAAATTGCAACCTTACCCCTTTTATAAATAAGTTTAGGAAATTTTTTTACGGAAAAGAACAAGATGGCACTCTGGGGTAAAAAAGACGACGTTTATTCTGCTGGTACAATTGCAGTTAATTATGCTACAAAAACTGTAACTGGAACTGGTACTACTTTCACTGCATTGAGTGTGGGTGATGTAATTTCCATTGGAACTGGTAATACTTTTGGACAAGCTGTAGTATCTGGTATTACTTCAAATACTGTTATTTCAATTGCATCTACACAGTACCTCAGTGGTGCTGCAATCTCTGGACAACAGTGGATAGCATCTCAAAGACCAAAGTATACCTTGTTTGATTCAAACTATAGATCTACGGAGATTTATGGTGTATCTAATGATGAAGTTGCTGTAGCACATACAACTGCTTACTCTGTAGCACATGGTGGATGGGTTGGTATTCATACCTACGTTGATACACATGGCAGGTTAAGAGTTAAGCATGAAGTTCTTGTAGCAATGTCTGGAATTACTGCTGGAGTTGCTGGAACTACAGGAGCAGGTGGTGATGCAGCAGACGACAGCAAGCTTCTACCATAATTTATAGTATATGAGATTTGATGAATTGAACGAAGACAATTATCTTCTCTTTGCAATTAAGCATTACGAAAATCCTCAGGCAGTGACCAAAGAAGATTTTTATGATGATTTGAAAAGGTTCAAATGGATAAAGAAATTACTAAGAAGATATAAGAAAGAAGGTGAACTAAAAGTTCATCTTCTGATTAATCATTTTATTATTCTTTATAACGTTTTCGGTGATGCTGCTACTCCTTTACTGTTTTACAAAATAGACAAAGAATTTTGGGGAGTTTTAAAAACCTTCGTAGTGTACCTTGATAGACTTCCAGAATATCCACATACTAACATACATGATGTTGATATTGATTTAGATTGTATGAAACAATTAGATACTATTTAAATGAAAAAAGATTTACTGGATAAAATTTTAAATTATATAAGAGAGGAAATGTCCCTCTCTGCATTGCCAACAAACAATGTTGGTGGCGGGAAGATTGCTGGAACACCAGAATCAGACCCAGGAAATCCTCCAGTAAAATTAACGGGAAGAAAAACAAAGAAATATATTTACGGGAAAGGGTATCGTAAACTTTGGAAACCATAGTAAAATGTTCTCTCAGGAATCAAAATTAGCAGTTCTTGAATCTAAACTCAGTATTTACGAGGATTTATCTCGTGAAATGCTTACAAAACTAGAAACGGCGGTTGAAAAAATATCAGAAGGCAATAATCGCATTGCTACAATTCTTGCAAAGCATGATGAGAGAATTGAGCAAAGTATTAAAACTGATGAACTTCTTGTGAGAATGATTGATGAGATTAAAGAAGAAAATGAGAAAGAACATCAGGAAATAAATAAAAAGTTTGAGAAAATAGAACAAAAAATAGAAGAATTAATTAAGTTTAGATGGCAAGTTGGTGGAGTTGCTGCTGTTGCTGTTGTATTAATCACCATAATAAATGCCTTTGTTCCCAAATTTTTAGGCAATTCGCAATTGACACCTGCCCAATATCCGAGTAGCATAGAGAGAGCAAGGTGAACCCCATTTCAAATGAGTTTTATTGATTCCAAATATATCGGGTTGGTTTCATCCCGTCTGCATAAATTCACTAAGAAAAAAGAAGGTCTTTACAATTTTCGTTGCCCTTATTGTGGGGATAGTCAAAGGACAAAGAGTAAAGCAAGAGGATATATTTACAAATTAAAGAATGACTATAATTTTAAGTGCCATAACTGTGGAGTATCTAGGACGTTTACGAACTTCCTGAAAGACATGGATACGGTCTTGTATGACCAGTATGTAATGGAAAGATATAAGAATGGTCTAACTGGAAAGGGAAGTCAGACAAAGACACCAGAATTTAAGTTTGAAAAACCTGATTTTTCAAAAAAGTCTTTTGACCTACCAACCATAGCAGAACTAAATAAAGAACACTTGGCAAGACAATATCTAGAGAACAGAAAAATTCCACAAGAATATTTTCGTGATTTGTATTTTTGTCAAAACTTCAAAGAGTGGACAAACACTCAGAAGCATACATTCGATAATTTAGACAACGACGAACCAAGAATCATTATCCCTCTTATCAATCACGGAAAAATCTTTGGGTTTCAAGGTCGCAGTCTGAATAAGAATTCAAAAGTTAAATACATTACAATTATCCTAGACGACAACCATCCAAAAATATATGGTTTAGATAAAGCAGACTATACTAAAACTGTTTATGTCGTTGAGGGACCAATCGATAGTATGTTTTTAGATAATGCAATTGCTATGGTTGGAGCAGACATTGACTACATGTTTTTCATTAGTAACTTTGAATCGGATTTTGTGATGGTTTATGATAATGAAAAACGCAACAAGCAGATTGTTCAGAGAATGGAAAAAGTAATTGACTTGAAATTTCCTATTGTAATTTGGCCTAATGATTTAACAGAAAAGGATATCAATGATATGATACTTAAAGGCATTGATGTCAACAAAATTGTAAAAGAAAATACCTTTATGGGATTAGAAGCAAAAGCAAAACTTATTGGTTGGAAACGAGTATGAGCAACGGTACAAAGGTAATTAAAAGAAATGGGTCCATTGAAGGTTTAGACCTCAATAAACTACATTTGATGGTGGATGAAGCATGTAAAGATTTGGCTGGTGTATCTGCGTCACAGGTTGAGATGCAGTCTGGTATTCAATTTTATGATGGAATTACTACTGCAGAGATTCAAGAAATTCTGATTCGATCTGCTTCTGATTTGATTGATTTGGAAAATCCAAATTATCAATTTGTTGCAGCAAGACTTCTTTTATTCTCTGTAAGAAAGTCACTTTATGGTAAAATTCAAGACCATCCAACATTCCTTACACATATTCAAAAATGCGTAGAGTTGGGCATATATGATGAAAAAATCTTGCAAGACTATACTCATGAAGAAATTAACAGACTTGGTTTGTACATCAATCATAATCGTGACTATTTGTTCACTTATGCAGGTCTACGTCAAGTCGTTGATAAGTACCTCGTGCAGGATAGAAGCAGTGGCAAAGTCTATGAGACACCACAGTTTATGTACATGATGATTGCAGCAACTATTTTTTCTCAATATCCAAAAGAAACTAGAATGTCATATGTCAGGAGGTACTATGACGCAATCTCAAAGCACAAAATCAACATCCCCACTCCCATCATGGCAGGAGTGCGAACACCACTTAGACAATTTGCTAGTTGTGTTCTTGTTGACTCTGATGACACCCTCGATTCTATCTTTAGCTCTGATATGGCTATTGGCAGATACGTTGCACAAAGGGCGGGTATCGGTATCAACGCAGGTCGAATCCGTGGCATCAACTCTAAAATCAGAGGTGGAGAAGTGCAACACACAGGTGTTGTCCCATTTCTCAAAAAGTTTGAGGCAACTGTCCGATGCTGCACTCAAAATGGCATCAGAGGTGGATCAGCTACGGTTCACTTTCCCATTTGGCATCAAGAAATAGAAGATATTCTAGTTCTTAAAAATAACAAGGGAACCGAAGATAATCGTGTTCGTAAACTTGATTATTCGATTCAAATCAGTAAGTTGTTTTATGAAAGATTTATTCAAGACGGTGAGATTACGTTATTCTCCCCACATGATGTACCTGGACTTTATCCTAACTTTGGACTCCCTGCTTTTGATGAGCTCTACATGGCATATGAAAAGGATTCGTCCATTCCGAAAAAAACTATTAAAGCACAAGAACTTATCCTTAATCTTCTTAAAGAACGTGCGGAAACGGGTCGAATCTATATTATGAATATTGACCATTGCAATTCACACTCTTCATTCCTCGATAAAGTTGAAATGAGCAATCTTTGTCAAGAAATTACTCTCCCAACAAAACCACTGAATCATATTGATGATCCAAATGGTGAAATTGCTCTTTGTATTCTTAGTGCAGTAAATGTTGGTAGAGTAAAAGATGATGAGGAGTTTGAAGAACTTTGCGATCTTTCAGTTCGTGGTTTAGAAGAGTTGATTGATTATCAGCAGTATCCTGTTATTGCTGCTGAAAAGTCTACAAAGGCACGTCGTTCTCTTGGAGTTGGTTTTATTGGTCTTGCACACTATTTGGCAAAACTTGGATTTGACTACGATTCTCAAGAGGCATGGGATGCTGTTCATGGTCTTTCTGAATCATTCCAGTATTTCCTTTTGAAGTCATCTAATGAGATTGCAAAAGAAAAAGGAGCATGTGAATATTTTAATAGGACCAAATATTCGCAGGGAATTCTTCCAATTAATACTTATAAAAAAGATGTAGACGAAATTACTTCTATTGGATTGCAACATGATTGGGAAAGTCTTAGAGCATCAATTCTGGAATATGGTCTCAGACACTCAACACTGTCCGCACAGATGCCATCGGAGAGCAGTTCCGTTGTGTCAAATGCAACCAATGGAATCGAACCACCTAGAGGATACTTGTCCATTAAGAAATCGAAGAAGGGTCCACTCAAACAGATTGTACCTCAATACCAACATCTTAAAAATCATTACACTCTTCTTTGGGACATGCCTAATAATAATGGTTATATCAATGTTGTTTCTGTAATGCAAAAGTTCTTTGACCAAGCAATTTCTGGAAACTGGAGTTACAACCCAGAGAATTATCCCGATAATGAAGTTCCAGTAAGTGTTATGGCAAATGACTTCCTGAAGACATATAAGTATGGATGGAAGACATCTTATTACCAGAATACATATGATATTAAGACTGATGAAGTAAAGGAGGATAAAAAATCAGCAGACGATTTAATCGCAGAAATTTTAAGTTCCGAAGGAGAAGAAGATTGTGAATCATGTAAAATTTAGAGTTAACCAGAATGAGTCAACTGGTATTAATGGAATGACAGTATTCAATACAGAAGAATATGATGTTAAAAAACAACCAATGTTTTTTGGAAAACCATTGGGTGTTCAAAGATATGATTCATACAAGTATCCAATTTTTGAAAAACTAACTACTCAACAACTAGGATACTTTTGGAGACCTGAAGAGGTCTCCCTCCAGAAAGATCGTGCTGATTATCAAACATTACGTCCTGAACAGAAGCATATCTTTACTTCTAATTTGAAGTATCAGATTCTTCTAGATTCTGTTCAGGGTCGTGGTCCTGGTATGGCATTCATTCCTTACTGCTCACTGCCAGAGTTAGAGGCATGTATGACTGTTTGGGAATTCATGGAAATGATTCACTCTCGTTCATACACTTATATTATTAAGAATATATATTCAAATCCTTCTGATGTATTTGATTCAATTTTATCTAATGATAAAATTTTAGAAAGATCTACCTCCGTTACTGGTGCGTATGATGATTTTATCAATTCTGCACAGCAATATGGCATCTCAAATGATTGGTTGTTTGCACAAGAAGGTGCTGGATATGCTAGAGAGGGAAGAATGGAACTTAAAAGAAAACTTTATCGTGCTATTGCAAATGTCAACATTCTCGAAGGTATCAGGTTTTATGTCTCGTTCGCTTGCAGTTTTGCGTTCGGAGAACTTAAGCTTATGGAGGGATCCGCTAAAATTATCTCTCTCATCGCAAGAGACGAAAATCAGCACCTTGTCATTACTCAAAACATCCTCAATAAGTGGCGTGAAGGGGATGATCCAGAAATGCAACAAATTGCTAAAGAGGAAGAGGAATGGGTAAAAACTTCCTTTGAAAATTGTGTGGATGAGGAAAAAAGATGGGCTCAATATCTATTTAAAGACGGTTCTATGATTGGATTGAATGATAAACTCCTTCATCAATATGTTGAGTGGATTGCAAATCGTCGTATGAAAGCAATTGGAATTAAACCAATCTATGATATTCCCGCAAAAAACAATCCACTTCCTTGGACTGAGCATTGGATTTCTTCTAAGGGGCTTCAAGTTGCTCCACAAGAAACAGAGGTTGAATCATATGTTGTTGGTGGTATTAAACAAGATTTGAAAAAAGATACTTTTGCTGGTTTCCAACTTTAATTTTCGGGGGCATATGCCCCTTTTTTTATAAATAACTAAAAAACTAGAGTATAAGAATGTCCAGCATTAACGATATAAAAGACTTATATACCCAAATTAAAGTTTCTGAAACAAAGGGGACTCTCCTTTCTGAGGCAAGTTTTGATATTGGACCTGGGCATAAAGATGCACAGAAGACTCAGAAGTTATATAATAAAGGATCAAGGACTGACAATCCAAATGAAAAAGAACAGTTTTTAAAAAGAACTGGTCCACAACTTCCACTAGCAAAAGCAAAAGCAGGAATGCAAGTTGCTAGTTATGAACTAGATGGTGAAATGGTTGATGAAGCAAAAGGTATGAGTAAAGATGAGATGTCATCTATTCTTAAAGGACACAAATATTCTAAAAGGGAACTTCTGGATATGAGTAAAAAATCAACTAAAGAAGGTAGACACGGAGAGGCTGCTGCATTTTATCAAGAGTTTGAAAAGGAAGAATATATTGCAGAAAGAGAAATGACCTCTTCAGAAATTAAAAAAGAGAAGAAACTTAAGAATAAGTATGACACTTCAGCAATGAAGAAGAGTATGATAGACCAATACGGAAAGGAAAGAGGAACTCAAATTTACTTTGCAACCATCCGCAAGCAAGCAATGGCAAATTCATTTGAACCAGAAGGTGAGCAACTCGATGAGGTTGCTCCTCTAGTTGCTGGTGGACTTGCTCTAGGTGGTGCCGCACTTGCAGGGATGGCAATTAATAGAGCAAAACAAGCAGCAAAGTCTGGAGTGGATGCAGCAAATAAAGGCAAACAAATTAAGAATCCAGGAACAGGCATTGCTGGTGCTGCATATGGAATTCAGAAACGCAACAATGCACTTAATGATGCAATGAAGCAACTAAATCAATCATTTGACTTTGATGATGCTTATGATTATATTATTGAAATGTTAGTTGCTGCTGATTATGCAGAAGACTATGAAGCAGCAGAAGTAATGTTTGAGCACATTAGTGATGAGTTCACTTCAGTAATTCTAGAAGAATATATTGAAGAAAAGGCAAGAGGAACTAGAAAGAAGACAACAGTTCACGCATATGATGTTGATGAAACCCTTTTTGGGCACGGTAAAAAAGGAAAACCAAACGTTCAGGTTCACGTAAATGATGAATCTGGGAAGAGAGTTCAGAGTTTAAGTAATCAAGAATTCAATACCCATAAACTAAAACCAGGACATAAGTATGATTTTAGTGAGTTCCAGAGTGCTAAGACATTCTCTAAAACTTCAAGTCCAAATAAAAAAGTAATTAAAGATATCAAGAGAAAGCAAGCAAGAGGACAAAACGTTCACTTGATTACTGCTCGTTCAAAGTTTGATAATCCAAGTGAATTCCAAGGACATCTAAAGAAGCACGGAATTGATGTAGAAAAGTCTAATATTCATTATACTGGTGGAATGAGAGGTGGTGATATTGGTAAGAAAAAAGTTGATGTTGCTAATGCAGTAGCAAAGCAAAGTGGTGCTAAGACTACCCATATGTATGATGATGCTGCTAAAGTCCATAAGGCATTTGAGAAAGAAAAGCAAGATAATCCAACATCAAAAACAATCAAAACTCATATGGTTGCACCAGATAGTTCTGGAGAATCAAGGGTTCGTTCTTTCCAAGCAACAAAGGGTGGAAGCACTGGTGGACCACAAAAGACTACCAAGGAAAAGCAACGTGCTAGAAAGAAAGCAAGAAAGAATATGGGTGAGGAAATGACTGCTTATGAATATTGGAAGCAGTTCATTTCTGAAGCACCTGGAGGGCAGGCAAAATTTTGGGATAGTAATATGGGAAAATTTGTTACTAAAGTTTCCAATACTGCTAAATCTGCAGGGGAATATCTTGCACCATCTGCAGAAAAGTCTGCTGAGCCTTCTGTTCGTGCTGGTGTTAGAAAATCAAGTACTGGATTTTCTCATGTAGATAGTATGGACAAAGCACCAAAACCAGCAGGACCAGAAAAAGCAAAAGCAAAACCATCAATAACTGCAGATTCTGGAAGAGGTGGTGATGCTGCCTTCCGTGCTGGTGGTGGAAATGCTGCTTTAGCTTTAAAACCAGGAATGAATAGACAGCAAGTTCAAGCAGCAGGAATGGCAGCATTGAGATCGAAACCAAAAGTTGGAAATACTCCACCACAAGAAGGAACTGGTAAAGCAGGTCCATCTGACACAAAACCAAATAAAGTTATAACCGCAACAAATATTGCAGGTAAGCAGCAAAAAGTAACTACAAATAAAGCATATGATGTCACTGTTGGTGGTAAAAAAGGAACTGCAACCTATGGTGATAAGGGTCAGAGAATGATTCGTGCAAACATTGGTAATGCTGGTGTTAATCAAGTTAAAGCAGGAAAAGCAAAAGTTGGACAGTCTTATGGAGCAACTTTGGGTGGAGTAAAAGGTTCTGTTAAGTATGATGCACAAGGAAACAGAAGTTTCCAAGCATTACAAAAACCAGCAGCACCAGCAAAACCACCAAAACCAGCAAAGTGATATGAAAACTTTTTTAGAATTTTATAATGAAGTTTAATTTTTCATTTGGAAATAAAAAACCAGACAAAAAACAAATCATTGTTGTAAGTGTGATTTGTTCTATAGTAATATCTACATTATCTCAATGCACAGGAGTATCCGAAAATGGACTATGGGACTTACTGGACGAGATTCAAAGAAAATATTTCCCACAAACTATTCTTAATGAACTTATTCTTCAAGACCCTAACCAAGTAAAGCGTAGGGCTGAGAGAGATGTAACCAGAGCAATTGATGAAGTCACACCTGAGTATGACCGTATCATTGCTGAGTCTAATAAAAGATATAAACCAAAGTATGTTGAGAAAGCACCAGATGGCAGTGAGGCACAAAAACTGCTTGGTGGAGAGATGCGAATTTGTGCTCCTTGGGTAATTGATTGTACTAATTAATAATAGTACTAAGGATAAATAAAGAATAAATATATTTATAAAGAGTACTTTTTACTACCCTCGGTAAGATGAATAAGGAAGATTTTGGTGCGGTTAAAAATTTATATGAAAGTATTATTAATGAAGCTCCTTTGAGAGACGAACCACTTTGGGATGGTCCAGGTGATAACAAACCAGCAGGACCAGAAAAGGCAAAACCGACAACATCAAAACCAGATATATTTGCTAGAAGTAGAGAGACTGCAAATAGATTAGGTCTTCAGGCAACTGCTAGAAATCTAGCAGGTCCAACTGCTGCTACTGCTCTTGGGGCAAAACCAACTTCTGTTAAACCTGCAAAACCAGGAACATCGTCACCTGCGAATGCAACAACTGCACAAAAAATCAAAGGTGGACTTGATGTTTATAAGTCTCAGATTAAGTCTGGAGATATAAAAGGAGCAGAAGCAACAGGAAAAGCAACCTGGGCAGCAGCAAATCCAAAACTTGCTGCAAAAGTAAATTCTGATGGAACTCAGAAAGGAACGGGACAAAGTAAGATGTCTCAGCAAGCTGCAGAGTTGAGGGACATGCAGAAGGCATCTCAAATGAGACAGCAAGGTGCAAATGTAACTGGTGCTAATATTACAAGTGTTAGAAAGGATGTAGAAGCAGCAAATAAACCAGAAGTACTAAATAAACCAGCACCTGCTGGTAGTGCTCTTGCAGCACAACAAGCACAGCAAGCAAAACCAACACCTTCAACGTCACCAATCAAAAAACCAGGTGCGGTGATGAGTTCATTCGAATGGGGAACTATGTCAACAATCAAGGATGTTTCGAACTTATATTCCTCAATCTATGAAGGAAAGAAAAAAGACCAAGACCAAGATGGTGATAATGACTTTGCAGATGTAAGAATTGCAAGAATGATTGCATCTGGAATGTCAAGAGCAGAAGCAATCGCAGCAGTTAAAAACAAAGAATACAATGAAGAGTATGAACTAGATGAAGCAACTAGAATGCGTAAGGAACTTGGTAAAGAAGGTGAGATTGCAACCCGTAAGGAACTTGCAGCACGTTCCAAAGCATTCAAACGTTCTGGTAGTGTAGATAAGACCATCGAAGCAGCAGAAAGAGGTGCTGCCCGTCCCTATATCAAGCACAAACGTGATGAGTCTTCAGAGGATAGAAAGAAGAGAGAAGAGAATCAAAGTAGAACTTTAAGAGGTCTTGCATCATCAAGAAGAGGTTCAGTAAGAGATAAACCTAGAGTAAGTCTTAGAGGTTATGCTGCTAAGGTTGAAGGTTCTGATAGAGACCTACAATCAGCAAGAAGTTCTGCAATGTCTGCTGGAACTTTAACACCAAAAGAGAAGAAGCAACTGGGTGAAGAGTATCAAATTTATGAGATTGTAGTATCGTATCTTCTAGAGAACAACTTTGCAGAAACTCTAAATGATGCAAATGTAATCATTGAAAATATGAGTGATAAATGGTTGGAAGAAATTCTTCTTGAAGCACCTGGAGAGTGGTTTGGTGGATTGAGAGATAAGGCTCGTGCAAGCAGAGCAGCACAGATGCAGTCAGCAAAACCAACTCCAAAACCAGGACCAACTGCATCTTCACCATTTGCAAAACCAGCAAGTCGCAATGATAGTGGTAGATTAACAACCTATGGTGCAGGTGGTGGATCTGCAGCAGAAAGGGGAGGTCAAACTCGTTCTCAAGTTATGCAGCAAGGTGCTAAAAATCTTGAAAATAAAAATAGAAATCCTGGACCAAATTTCGGTCGTTGATTTTTAAATCCCAACAAAATTCTACACCCTCTTGACGGGGGTGTTTTTTTATGAGTAAAATAACTCTGTGGAGTTTCAAGATTATTCTAGGTTCTAAATAGCTCAAAGTAAACTAATGGTTATGAGTTATGAGAATCCCTGGATCTACAATGGGGAAATTTTTGAGTCTTCTGATATTCAAGATTATTTTGGTTTTGTATATTTCATACATTGCCGTCAAACTGGTCGTAGTTATATTGGTCGAAAGTATTTCTGGAGTTTCCGCAAACCAACAGGAAAATCTAGAAAAGTTAAGTCAGAGTCTGATTGGAAAAAGTATTACGGATCCTGTCCAGAACTTAAAGCAGATGTTAACACTTGGGGAAAAGCATCCTGTGACAGAAGAATACTTAGCCTCCATAAGACAAAAGGAAAATGCAACTATGAAGAAACCAGACAACTCTTTGTAAATAACGTCTTGACTGAGGCACTTGACGATGGGACTCCTGCGTATTATAATTCTAATGTCCTAGGAAGATACTATCGGAAGGATTACTTTAATGAATGACCTAAAAGTTAAAAAAGTTTGCAACACACTAATTGAGCAGCATATTAATCGTATGCACGAATTGTGTGATGAGGGTCGAATTAAAGATGCTGAAAGTGTCTATAGTGAGATTCGAGATTGGGTAATTCAAAAAGAAAATCTTGAAGTAATTTCTCTTGGGTATATAAGTGGTTATTTTTGCGATTTTTAAGTCAAAATAAATAATCACTTATAATGAAATATATTATGAGATTTTGAAGTGAAATTAGAGCCGTGGAGATTGCCCCTTGAGAAAGGGGAAGTGCGCTTTCTCTATACGGATGTAGAGTTCAATTAATTTTAATGCAAAACATCTTTACTGTAGCCCTGCCTCTTCTGGCAACGGTTACAACCAATGCGGCAACACTGCCATTCGTCAACTACAAGATGCAAGGATCACCTCCACCAGTGGAGCAAAAAATATCCTTGAATGAGATTAAAGAAATGAATCTTGTAGATGAAAAGAAGACAGCAATCCGAGAGGTTGCTCCCGAAAAGCCAAAAGAGAAAAGGCTAATTTGTAAAGGGTGTTCAGAACATGAACAACTTGCTGTAGATTATTTTCAACAGCAAGGAATCAAAGACAGAAACGCCCTAGCTACCATCCTAGGGAATATTAAGCAGGAATCTATGTTCGTGCCTAATATTTGTGAAGGTGGTAGTAAGACTCAGTACCATCACTGCGGACGTGGTTATGGTCTGATTCAATGGACATCTGCCAATCGTTATTATGGATTGGGTGATTTTGCTAAGAGATATGGTGGTTCTCCATCAACTCTCGATACGCAACTTCGTTATCTGACCAATGAAGTTCAATGGAAACGAATTGAAGATAGAATGAAAACTCCTGGAAAATCTATCAATCGTTACATGGACTATGCGTACAGTTGGATTGGTTGGGGTATTCATGGTTCACGTACATATTATGCCAATGAATATGCTAACAAACTGATTACGGTAGAAGTTTGACAAACTGAATATAGTGGGGGAGTTTGTTGTAGATTCTCCCCCCTTGTTAATTATTATTGCGGACATAGTGTAGAGGTAACACGTCATCCTTCCAAGTTGAAATCACGAGTTCGATCCTCGTTGTCCGATTATTGTTGTTACATAGAATAAAGAAATGTTAAAAGTAAGATGCAAAAATTGTAATACAGAGTTGGAAGCTCATTCAACACAAACAAAGTGTTGTGGATGTGCTAATTTGACTACAATTACAAATGAAAAAATCAGTGCAGTAGACCTTTCTCTAGTAGAAATAATTAGTTTGAATAAATCTAAAGACTCTAAAAATGTTCTAACAAAAGAGGATTTACTGTACCAAGAAGCAAGAAGAAATCGAAAAATTAGAAAGTTAGATTTTGAAATTCGTTAAAAATTAATATTCTCTTAATATATATTTTTGTATCAACACAAACTTCTTATATGAAGATGTTGAGTAATATAACTAGTATTATTCATAGTATTCAATCTTAACTCTATGGATCAACGCACCTACGACAATTGGGTGAAGATAAAGGAAATCTTTGAACAGTCTGGCAATACAAACAATATGTTTTACAAAAGAGCTTGTGCAATAGTGAAAACTAAAGTTGACCCACTTGCAAAGTTTCTTGGAGATGAAAAATGATGCATGAGCAAGAAGAATTTATTACAAGAACTGAAGTCCAGGAGATGATTGATGCTGCTATACGAAGGCACAATAGAAATGCTTCCATTATTTCTATGTGCGTTGGTTGGTTAGTTCTCGCTTTATTTGCCGAAGGACTATTAAGGCTTATTGGAGTTATTCCACCCCTACTACCATGGCTCAAAATTACACTCCCATAATATTTTTAGTCCCTTGGGTGATACTTATTGGTATAGCCCTATCAATGATTGTACAAGGTTGGATGATTATGAATGCTCAAAATGGGTATACGAAAAGTCCAAAAGTTAAACACCCAGAAATGAACGATGTTAAACCAGGAGACCCGTTACTTGTGATTAGATTTACAGAAGAAGATGAAGAACAACTGCAACGCAGAGTTCTTCAACAAAAAATGGATGAACTTTTTGAGGAACCCTCTACTTATGAGGACGAAGATGACGATGGAATGGCAGGAACTTATTGAGTTCCTCACAAAACAAATTTTGATTTTTATTGTGTTTATGTGTGGTCTTATTATTGGATATGTTTACGGTATCAAAGAAGGAGGTAGTTCGTAATGACAAACTTACTTTTTAGTACAATGACTATATTTGGGGTCATTGGACTTTTTATTATCTGGGGACTTAATCACGCATACCCACAATGAAACACGCACTTATTCTTACCTTATGTTTTTTGCCTCTAGCAATTATCTACATAATAATGAAACTATCTTTATGGTTATCTACAAGTGTATCTGAGGCAAAGTATGTCAGAGAAGATGCCAAACGACCACACGGACCTTACTTGGAGGATGCATATGCAGACGCTGATGAGGAGACAGAGGATTATTGAAACAAAAGATATTATAGAAAAAGCAATACAAGATTGGTACTTTGAACATGGAAAAGAAGTGCCAAATTGGAAAATGCAAAAAGACCCACAATGGTGGACTGACTATCTAAGAGAACTTAACGGGGATCACGAAGAAAACGACGATTGGTAAACGAATGAAAAATATAGTAATTTTTGGAGCAACTGGAGATTTCTGTAGAAGGGAGAGAATTATGAAAGTAGGACTAATTGGATTAGGAAGAATGGGCGAAGGAATGTCTCGCCGCATGATGAAAGCAGGCATAGAAGTTTGGGGTTATCGGAGGAATTATGAAAAAGCAAATGAAGCCTTTGAAAAGGGATTTGTTAATGGAATTACAACTGATATTGAAAATCTTGTTAAAGTAGTTAAGAGAAACAAAGAAGGTCATAAGCAACCAGGGGTCTTTCAGATGGTTGTTCCTGCAGAAACAGTAGAGGAGACGATTAATGAGTTACTACGATATTGTAGTGAAGGTGATATTATTATTGATCATGGCAATAGCAATTTTAAAGACAGTCGGAAAAGAGCAGAACGTCTGGCAAAGTTGGGTGTCCAATATATTGATTGCGGTACTTCTGGTGGTGTTTACGGTCTGGATCGTGGATACTGTCTTATGGTTGGTGGCGGAAATACTGCGGTCGCCACTTGTGCGAGCATTTTTGATGCCCTCTCTCCAGGAATCGACGCTGCCCCCAGGACTCAATTTGACTCGGACATAACCTCTGCAGAGCATGGTTGGTTGCATTGTGGTGGTCCTGGTGCGGGACATTTTGTAAAGATGGTTCATAATGGAATTGAATATGGTATTATGCAAGCATATGCCGAAGGATTTAATATTATTAATAATGCTAATGCAGGTGCTCAGTATGTCAGAGAAGGAGATGCAGAAGTTGCCCCAATGGCAGATCCAGAAAGTTATTGCTATGATATTGATGTTGCTGAGGTGGCTGAGTTGTGGCGTAGGGGTAGTGTTGTTGGTAGTTGGTTACTTGACCTTACCGCTGATGTTCTACGGAATGATGGTCAACTTAAACAGTTCTCTGGAGGAGTTTCCGATAGTGGTGAGGGTCGTTGGACTGTTTCTGCCGCTGTGGACCTTGGTGTACCCGCTCCTGTCATTACTACTGCCCTTTTTGAGAGATTTAATTCACGCAATCTGGGCACTTTCGCAGTCAAAGTTTTGAACGGTATGCGTTATATGTTTGGTGGACATCACGTAAGATAGGAGTTTTTAAATGGACCGATACAAAGATTTTTCAGACTATGAACTTAAATTACTTGCAGATGCAGTATGGATGAGACAAAGATGTTTCATTGCTGGTGATAGAAGATTTAGAGAATATGGAGTTATTTTGGATGAGATTCGTGAAAGAATCGATTATATTCCAGGAGTATTTGCGTAATGTTATTAGCAAAAGCATTACTATTTGTTTCAATACCATTTGTGCTATCTACACTTTACTTCGGAACACGAGGAGGATATTATGACTCCAAAGATTACAAGGGGAATGGCACCGCACACTAAGGAGAGGTATCAATTTGCTGCCTCTGCTTTTGTTAGAATGTGGGGTCACAGTTCATTAAACGATTATAAAATTAAAGATTTTTGCCTTGAGTGGGCACATCGAGAAGAAAATGCCCCGTTAGACAATTTCCTTGTAGACCAATACTTTTACTACGAATTTAAAACTTGGAGGGGATACTAATGTTCCATCTCATAGAAGTCTTAGCAGCAAGTCCAGTTTGGTTAGGTCTTTGTGGTGCTGGATTGACAATTGCTCCTATTATGGGTATAATGATAATACACAAAGACCAACTATATGATGAAAAAAATTAAGATAGAAGAATTCCAAAAGAATTTTGATAATTTTATTCAAAAGGTTGAAACTGGAGAATGTTTTATTGTAGAAAACGAAAAAGGAAAGTCAGTTGTTGTGACACCATGTAACGATGACTTAATTCGTATACATACAGAACATAATGATGCATGTTGAATAATAGTCACGGATGGACTTAAACAGCACTGGTCGGAGTTCCCTTGAAATGTAAACCATGTCTCAAATAAGTCTTCTCAGATACATCGGAAATTTTTTGTTAATTATTGGATACTTTGTGTTATTGTGGGGAGACTTTAAATATGGTTTACTGATAAAATGCATTGGGGGTATTTTTACAATTCCCTTTGCAATTAAGTTAAAACTCTGGGATGTTTTACTTCTTTGTACTTTCTATGGAATCATAGAATTTACAAAACTAACCCAACTTTTCCTAGTTAGTACAAACTAGGTGGTGGAGCCGAGAAATCGAACGACTGATTACACACACAAACACAGGAGAAAAACAATGACACCTTATGAATTAAGATTTGAAATTTTTAAGCAATCTTATAATATGCTACAGGATAAATTCAGTATTGAATATGATACTGCTCGTTGTTGGAATGAGGATATTAAGAATACAGTTAAGATGGATTATCCAGAGTTTCCTACTTTGGATGAAGTGCTTGAAAGAGCAGACACCATTAACAATTTTGTCTCGGAAAGACAAAATTGTTAATGGTGCGGATGGGATAACTCCCGCCTGGTTAATATTTCCAGTTAAAAAAATAAATCAATATTTTGGAGAAGGGTTGCAAAACTCCTTCTTTTTTAGTATGATATATACTAAAGAATTATTATTTTCTTGATTAAAGTATGGGTCAATACATTAAAAAGGCACTTGTTCTTGGTGCTGGTGGGTTCATTGGAAGTCACATGGTTAAAAGGTTGCGTTCTGAAGGATACTGGGTTCGTGGTGTAGACCTTAAGTATCCAGAGTTTTCTGCACATGAAGCTAACGAATTTGTTCGTGGAGATCTACGAGATGTAGACTTTGTTCGTAGGGTCCTGGAATATAAAGGTGATAGAGGAAATTTCTATAACTCTGTTCCCTATCGTTATATTCATGCATTTGATGAAATTTATCAGTTTGCTGCTGATATGGGTGGTGCAGGATTTGTTTTCACTGGAGAAAATGATGCAGATATCATGCACAATTCAGTTAGTATCAATTTGAATGTTCTTGAAGAGCAATATAAATTCAATGAAAGACTCGGCAAAAATAACACTAAAATTTTCTATTCTGGTTCTGCTTGCATGTATCCTGAGCATAACCAACTTGATCCCGATAATCCTGATTGTAGGGAGTCTTCTGCTTATCCTGCCAACCCAGACTCTGAATACGGTTGGGAAAAACTTTTTAGTGAACGTCTATATTTGGCTTACAATCGCAACCACAGCATCCCTGTACGTATTGCTAGATATCATAACATTTTTGGACCAGAAGGTACATGGGAAGGGGGAAGAGAAAAAGCTCCTGCTGCGATTTGTAGAAAAGTGGCTTATCTTCCGTCTGAGGGAGGTACTATCGAAGTATGGGGAGACGGAAAGCAAACAAGATCTTTCCTCTATATTGATGAATGCATCGAAGCAACTAGAAGATTGATGGATTCTGATTTTATTGGACCAGTAAATATTGGATCTGAAGAAATGGTTACTATTAACCAACTTGTAGAGACTGCTGCTAAAGTATCAGGAAAGACTGTAGAAAAGCAACACAAACTTGATGCTCCTCTTGGGGTTCGTGGACGTAATTCAAACAATGACCTTATCCGTGAAAAACTTGGGTGGGACTACTCCCAAAGTCTAGAAGATGGTATTCGTAAGACTTATGAATGGATCAGTATTCAAATTGCAAATAAAAACTCATGAGTTGGAGAACTTCACTATTAGATATTGCAATTAATGATTGCAATTCTTTCGGCAAAAATGAGTTGGTAAATTATTCTGTCTATCAATTCGGTGTTTTTAATGGAGGATCAATGAAAGAGATTGCTTCTATTCTCAATAAGCATCAAATAGAAGTTGATAGTTTTCATGGATTTGATGTTTTCACTGGAATGCCAAAGGAAACCGCAGAACCTATTTTCCAAGATTCTTGGAATCCAGATATTTTTCCAGATGAATTTAATGTACTAAAGTACATGAATTTGGAAACACCAGAAGATTGTGCCAAGCATATTCAACAGGAAGTTCAGAATATTTTTGTTGGAAGAGAAAATTCTACTTCAGTTTCAGTAGTTGCTGGACTTGTTGAAGAAACTCTTCCTAAACAAAAAGATTTAAAACCAGCATTTTATGTCGATTTTGATTTGGATATTTACTCTCCAACAAAATTTGCTTTTAATTATTTGATGGAGAATAATCTTATTGTCCCTGGAACTTTGATTGGTTATGATGATTGGGGTGGAACTCCTGGATTTGAAGAATTTAAAGATGGAGAATCGAGAGCACATAAAGAGATTCTAGACGAGTGGGGAATCTCTATGACTAAATTATATCAATGTGGAAACAGTTTTCCACATGTTCAAACTGTTTGGATTGTTGACGAGGTTTAAATGAGCACATTAGTTTATGTTGGTGCAAACCAAGGTTTTAGTTTAGGTATGCTTGTCCATTCTTTTGATAAAGTTTATGCCTTTGAACCAGATCCTGAAATGTTTAATGCACTCAGGAATAGATTCGGTGGATTGAGTCATGTGACTCTTGTTAATTCTGCTTGTTCTCTTGAAGAGGGTGAAGCAAAATTTTACATTACTGGTAATCGAGTTGCTAGTAGTCTTGGAGATGGTTCAAAAGAGTTTAAAGAATACCATGGATATAATGCGTCTGTAATTAAAGAGATTACAGTTACAACAATGAATCTCTGTGATTTCCTTGAAAAAGAGGGCGTTGAGTTTATAGATTTATACTATTCTGACTGCCAGGGAAGTGACTTGAATGTAATTAAAACATTGAAAAAATTTATTGATGAAAAGAAAATTGGTGAACTTTTCTTAGAAACACATGCTGATGGAACTTTCTTGTATGAAGGATTAGATAATCAATTCGGTGGATTTAAAAATATTCTTTCTGAAAATTATGAATTTATTCATGCAAGTTTGGGTGCATTTAATGGGAAAATTGTGAACGAAGATAATTTAGTTTCTGGAGATCCAGAATGGGATAGTTATTGGAGACTTAAGGAATACGATGGAACATTTGGTTTAAATTTGAGGGCATAATAATGAAAATTCTAAATTTAGGTTCTAGTGGGCAGATTGGTGCCTATCTTTCGGAGTATCTTCGTTCTAAAGGACACACAGTTATTGATTTTGATAAGGAAGAAAGTCCCAATCATGACATGACAGTAATTCCAAATCAATATTTGGAAAATGCCATTGAGACTGCAGACTTCGTATTCTTTCTTGCATTTGATGTTGGTGGTTCTCGTTACTTGAAAAAGTATCAGCATACCTTCCAATTCATAGACAATAATGCTCGTTTGATGGCAAATGCTTTTGGGTATCTTAAAAAATATAATAAAAGATTTGTCTTTGCGTCATCACAGATGAGCAATATGAGTTATTCTCCATATGGTGTACTTAAAAATGTTGGAGAACTTTATACTAAATCTTTAAATGGACTTATTGTTAAGTTTTGGAATGTTTATGGAATTGAGAGAGACCATGAAAAAGCACACGTAATCACTGACTTTATTCGTAAAGGATTTGAGACTGGTGTAATTGATATGCTTACTGATGGACAAGAAGAAAGGGAGTTTCTTTATGCCGAAGATTGCTGCGAAGCACTTGAAACGATTATGGATAATTTCCATGATTTTACGTCGGAAGATAATCTCCACATCACGAGTTTCCACCCGACAAAAATTATTGATATTGCTGGGATAATTAATGGACAATTTAATATAATTGGAAAGGATGTTATGGTTCAACCATCAGACCAGAAAGATAGTGTCCAGATGGATAAGAAGAATAAACCAGATACCTATCTGACAAAGTGGTGGATGCCTAAGACAACTATTGAACAAGGCATTGCTAAAGTATTCGAGGCAATGAAGAATGAGCAAGTTCAAAATTAATCTTTATTGTAACGATTCTCTTCTTCCTTCTACCTCAGACAAAAATACTTCTAAGTTTACTGAATGGGTTTATGATGGTTCTGGGGAAGTAAATTTCTATGTTAACCAACGTTCTCTTGAAGCATTTTCTTCAATTCAAACTAAACCAACTTATATTTGGTTACTAGAATCAGAGCAAATTATCAAACCAATATATGATTGGATAATTAAAAATTACGAATTTGCAGTATCTAGAGTAGATGGTATCTTTAGTTGTGATAAAGAACTTTGTGAGAAATATCCAAAAATTATCTATTCATTGTCTAATGCTGCTCCTTGGGTAGAAGATAGAAAGATTTTTGAAAAAACCAAACTTGTTTCAATGATTTCATCTAACAAGTCTATGGTTCCTGGGCATCGCAAAAGACTTGAGTTTGTGAGTAAATTCAAAGACCAAGTTGATTTATATGGAAGAGGATTTAAAGATATTTCTTGTAAGGAAGATGGACTGAGAGATTATATGTTTTCTATTGCTATAGAAAATGCCGTCTATGATACATACTTTACAGAAAAACTAACAGACTGTTTCGCAACAGGAACAATCCCAGTCTTCTATGGTTGTAAAGGAGTTACAGAGTATTTCAATAAGGATGGTATTATATTTCTAGATGATAACTTTGATGTTTCTACATTGACAGAAGAACTTTATCATTCTAGAATAGATGCGATTAAAGATAATTTTGAACGTTCTTTAACTCTTCCAATTGCGGAAGATTTTATCTATACTAATTATTTTAAATGAGTCAATACAAATATTTTTCAGAGAATAATATTAAAGTCGATGGGGTAATTCATGTGGGTGCTCATCGAGGTGAAGAAATTTTTGATTATGAAAAACTTGATGCAAAACAAATTATCTGGATTGAACCAAATCCAGATGTATTTGATGAACTTCAAATTGCTTTAGAACGGGCAGATAGTTTCATAGAATCTCATGGATTTTGTGTTGCTGCTAGTGATGTTGACTCTAAAGATGTTGATTTTCATGTTTGCTATGGTCCAGATGCTGGTTTTATGAAGGGCAATAAAGGTTGTTCTTCTTTATTAAAACCAAAAGGGAGATTTGAATCTTGGCATAAAAAGACAATCAAAGTTGATACAGTTAAACTTGATACCTTATTAACTGAAAATGAATTCAATTTTGGTGATTTCCAACTTCTTGATATGGACACTCAAGGTGCAGAACTGATGGTTCTTAAGGGTGCCTCTAAAGTATTGGAAAATGTTTTATATGTCACAACAGAGGCAACATGGAATAATCCAGACTATGTTGATAATGTTATGTTTGATGAGTTAAAAGAATATTTGAATTCATTTGGATTTGAACCAGTAGAAACTTTTGAGCATACTTCTGACTGGGGTGATGTTTTATTTGTAAAGAAAAAATAGGAGAAACATGGCAATTTCATTTAATGGACTTGGCAATGCTGGAAGACTTGGAAATCAAATGTTCCAATATGCTGCTATCAGGGGTATTGCTGCACATAGAGGATATCAATGGATGGTTCCTCCTGCTGATGCTGATAGGTGTGATAACTATGGTCTTTTTGATGCCTTTAAGTTGATTAACTGCGAGGAAAAAAATCAAGGAGAGCAACCAAAGCAGACAATTTCCTGGAGAGAATTTCATTTTAATGAAAATCTTTTTAATCAATGCCCCGATAACATTGATCTGGATGGGTATTTTCAATCTGAAAAGTATTTCAAGCATATTGAACATGAAATCCGTCAGGATTTTACGTTCAAAGATGAATGGTTAGATCCCTGTAAAGAATATATTGAAAGTATTGGAAATAAAAAACTTGTATTTTTGCATGTCCGAAGAGGAAATCCAAATCTTCAGGGAATCAGAGGTGAACGTTGGTCATATCAAATGCTTCAACAATACCATCCTCTTTGTAAATTTGAATATTATGAAGAAGCACTTAAGGAATTTGATAATGGTTATCAAGTGCTAGTGTTTTCTGATGTTATTGAATGGTGCAAACGTCAAGAATTCTTTAAGGGAGATAGATTTCTTTTCTCTGATAATTCTCTTGAACTATTTCCTGATGGTGCATCAGTTCCATACATCGACCTTTGTTTGATGACACTTTGTAGTGATGCAATTATTGCTAACTCATCTTTATCTTGGTGGGGTGCATATCTTATTAATAACCCAAATAAAAAAGTTGTTGCACCAACTCCTTGGTTTGGTCCTGCATATAAGGATTACATTATGACTGATTTGATTCCAGAAGGTTGGATTGAAAAATTTAATGACCCTAAAGAAATCGAAGCAGAGGTTTGATATGAAATTAGATTTTTTAATGCCGTGTCGTATTGAAAGTGAGGATAGATTAAAAAACATAATCACCACAGTTTCCTTTCTTCTTCATAACTTTCCTGAATCTAATGTCATAGTTAAAGAAGTCGATTCTCGTTCCAATTTTAAATTTAGAGCAATCCCAGAGATTAAAAAGTATGTAGATGTTTCCAATCTTATTCATATCTACGAAGAAAGTAATGAATCGGCATTCCATAAAACAAGAATTTTGAACGATTTGTTATTGGAGTCTAAATCTGAAATTGTATTTAATCATGACGTAGATATGATTCTTCCAATACAATCATATCATTTAGCATATTCTGCTTTGATTGAAGACCAATGCGACGTAGTTTATCCATTTGGATGTGGAATCTATCAACGAGCAGTTGATTATCCGATGGAAACATATGAATCTTTTTTGAATTCTAAGTTTGATTATAGTATTCTAAATTCAAATTCTAGACTTGCCTCTGCAACTATTGGGTGGGGACAAATGATCAAACGTCAAGTTGAGATAAATGTTGGAATGTGGAATGAAAATTTCATCTCATGGGGAGCAGAAGATTGCGAATTTCATTATAGATTGAATATTCTTAACTATAGAGTAGGAAGAATTAATGATGTAGTATATCACCTTGAGCATGGAAGGACATTTAATTCTCACTATAATAATCCAAAGTTTATGGACAACCATAATCTGTGGCAGTGGTTCCGAAATCAAGATAGAGACACTGTAGTAAAGTACTATGAAAATCAAGAATACTTAATTAGTAGAGGAGAGAAACTAAATGCTGGCATTTAATGGACTTGGTAATAATGGCAGACTTGGAAATCAAATGTTCCAATATGCGGCATTAAAAGGTATAGCAAGACGTAGGGGATATGATTTCTGTATTCCTCCTTTTGGTGCAAAAAGAATTGATAATTATAGTTTGCATGTTTGCTTTAAATTATCTAGTATTAGCAGTGGAAATTTAAAATTTTTAGATAATGGTCATGCACCAGTTGTTGTAGAAAATGATTATCATTACGATCCAATTCTTCATGATTTGTGTCCAGATGATGTAAGTTTGTTTGGATTCTTTCAATCCGAAAAATGGTTTAAAGATATTGAATCTGAAATCCGTGAAGACTTTACTTTTGAGGAGGGAATCCTCAATCCATGTAAAGAATTTATTTCTGAGTTTGAAAAGACTCCAATATTTTTACATGTGAGGAGAGGTGATCCAAATCTCGTTGATGCTCGTGGATTCAAATGGGCATATGTGAATCTTGCGGATACTCATCCAGTGCAACCAATTGAGTATTATGAAGAAGCACTTAAAGAATTTGATGAAGACCAACCAGTAGTTGTATTCTCTGATTCTCCTGAGTGGGTTAAAGAGCAGAAAATTTTTGAACCAGATAGATTCTTTATATCTGAACCACAAGATAAGTACCCTGATGGTTCTTATACTCCATATGTTGATTTGTGTTTGATGTCCCTTTGCTCTGGTGGTATTATTGCTAACTCATCTCTATCTTGGTGGGGTGCTTGGTTACAAGGTCGCACTGGAAAAATAGTTGCACCAAAAATGTGGTTTGGTCCTTCTTATGCGGATAAAGACACTAAAGATTTGTACTGTGAAGAATGGAAAGTAATTTGATGGAAAAAAATAAGTCTTCCTATAAACTAAAGAATATTGGTCCAATTTATTATCTTAATCTTGATGGTCAACCAGAAAGAAAAGAATACATGGAAGACCAGTTCAAATATTGGGAAATAGAGAACTATACTCGAATTTCTGCATATGATGGTAGAGAAGATGACCTGAGTGACATCATTTCTGGAAGATATCCACAAATGATGACCTCTGGTGAAATTGGATGTACAACTTCTCACCTTAAAGCAATTAAACATTGGTATGAGAATTCTGATTCTCCATATGTAATAATTATGGAGGATGATGTTGACCTTCAAATTGTTCAGAATTGGGACTTTACTTGGAGTCAATTTTACTCTCTTGTCCCGTATGACTGGGATGTAATTCAGTTAGCAATTATTTGCACAGGTCCTTTACACGTTCAATTGCATAAAAGGTTTGTTAATGATTTTTCTACAGCATGTTATATGATAACACGTCACCATGCAGAAAAAATCATTAAACATCATATTCGTGGAGACAAATATAAGTTGGATAATGGTGTAAAACCAAGAGCAGTTGCAGATGATTTGATTTACAACTCTGGAAATACTTTTTCAATGCCAATCTTTTTATATAGAATTGCATTGGGTTCTTCAATTCATCCAGAACATATTGATATTTTCCATCGTTCAAGTCATGATGCTTTATTAAATTTTTGGCAACAAAATGGTGCTAATTTGAAGATTGAAGAATTGATGAATTATGATCCATATCTTGGAAGGATAACGGAGAACAAGCAAGAGTCTTGACAAAACCTTAAAAACCATATTATGATGCTCCGATTAAAACCTTTTCGGTTTTCCACATACTTGACGTGATCCCAAAGAATGTGTTAAAATAAATACATTCTAGTGATGAGACCTCAATTACTCGTTGACTCACTGAACACGGAGTTTGTCGAAACTCCTTCCATCCGCAGGTATTACTCTGCGAGAAACTTAGAGGTACAATTTTATGTTTAAATCCGCAATCGCAGCTGTCGCAGCTGCTCCTTTCCTTGCCACCGCTGCGTTCGCTGGCCCTTATGTAAATGTAGAAGCTAATGCTGGTCTTACTGGCGCTAACTACACTGGAACGACCACCGAAGCACACGTTGGTTATGATTTTGCTCTGAGCGATACCGTTAGTGGTTATGCTCAAGTTGGTCCTGCTCTGCTCACTCCCGATGGTGGTAGTGCAAAGACTAAGGTGTCTGGTAAGGTTGGTGCTACCGTTGCTGCTGCAGAGCGTGTTAGCGTCTATGGTGAATACTACTTCCTGACTGGTGATAAACTGACCAGTAATGTGAAAGCAGGTGTGAAGTATTCCTTCTGATAAC
>Ga0194130_10000117_pt1 | contig 152385 bp, 138 predicted proteins | sample TA2KigsurfametaG_FD_160084 | JGI IMG/M metagenome (GOLD analysis project Ga0194130, IMG submission 160084) | Freshwater microbial communities from Lake Tanganyika, Tanzania - TA2015050 Kigoma 12 surface | ecosystem: Environmental > Aquatic > Freshwater > Lake | place: Tanzania: Lake... | reverse complement strand
AAGAAGAAAGAAAAGAAGAGAAGAAAGGAAGGGGCAAGAAAGATGCATCTCCTGGTTTTCCGCTTTCACGGGAATGACTATTCATACTCAGTCATCACGAGCGACCGTAGGGAGCGTGGTGATCCATAGCTGCTTAAAAAATGACTTGTGGATAGCTTCATCGCATCCGCTTCTCAATGATACAGTTATTCGAGGTAACTAACTTATCTTTTTGAAAGAGATCTCAAAACATAGGGTAAAATACCCCCATGTTGAAAATATGCTACTTCATCTTGTGTATCTATTCTGGAAAGCAATGTAAGATTTATTTCTTGCCCATCTGGTCTTGTGATTGAGCAATTTACAGTCATACCGGGTTGAATTTCTCCCTTAATGCCCTTGATATTTATAACTTCCTCACCCGTTAAGGAAAGGGATTTGCGACTTACACCATTTAAGAACGTCAAAGGTAAAATTCCCATACCTATCAAATTTGATCGATGAATGCGTTCAAAACTTTCTGCAATAATAATTCTTATTCCTAATAAGGCAGGCCCCTTTGCAGCCCAATCACGCGAGGAGCCGGCACCATATTCTTTGCCAGCAATGACAACCAAGGGAATATTTTCTTCATGATATTTCATTGCAGCTGTATATATGGGTAAGGTTTCATGAGTTCTCTCTGCAGAGGAGGAAAAGTATTTTGTAAGGCCTCCCGTTGTGCCAGGCACCATTTCATTTGTTAATCGAATGTTGGCAAATGTGCCGCGCATCATAACTTCATGATTCCCGCGTCGAGCCCCGTAACTATTAAAATCGTTAACACTTACACCATGACTTTGGAGATAATTTCCGGCTGGGCCGTCCTTTTTGATACTCCCTGCAGGAGAAATATGATCCGTGGTAATACTATCTCCTAATATGGCCAAAATGCGAGCCCCATGTATGTCTGAGGGGTTGTGTGCTTTTGGCGTCAAACCAACAAAATAAGGTGGGTTTTTTACATAGGTACTTTTATCGTTCCATGCATAGGTTAAGCTTTTCTTTTGGGATATTTTTTGCCAAGCTTGGGTTCCTTGAAAGACATCAGCATATCTTTTTTGAAACATATCTGGCGTTAAAGATTGATTAATTACAGCTTGGATTTCTTCTTCAGAAGGCCAAATATCATTTAAATAGACGGGTTTCCCCTCATGCCCTATTCCGAGTGCTTCTTTCGTAATGTCTAGGAGCATTGATCCTGCTAAAGCGTAGGCTACCACCAAAGGCGGGGAAGCCAAGTAATTGGCTTTTACATGAGGATTAATACGTCCCTCAAAATTTCGGTTTCCTGAAAGAATGGAACATACAGTTAAGTCATGTGTTTCAATGGATTTAGCAATTTCTGGGTGTAGGGGACCTGAGTTACCAATACAAGTCGTACATCCATACCCAACAAGATTAAATCCGAGAGCATCTAAATCTTTATCCAGCCCGGATTTTTGTAAATAGTCAGTTACAACCTGTGAGCCAGGGGCAAGAGATGTTTTTACCCAGGGTTTGGGCAGGAGTCCCCTCTCTTTGGCTTTGCGGGCTAAAAGACCAGCACCCACCATGACAGATGGATTGGATGTATTTGTACAACTGGTAATTGCAGCTATGACAATATCAGCATGGTGGAGAGAATAATCGGTTCCTTGGATAGGATAGGATTCATCAATTTTTTTGTGTTCCTCTCCTAACATGACCTGACAGGCGGATTGTGCATCCTTAAGTGAAATTTTGTCTTGGGGTCTTTTTGGTCCTGCCAGAGTGGGTTGGATGGTGCTTAAATCTAAAACAAGGGACTCCGAAAATTGAGGATCCGGGGTGTAGGTATCACGCCAGAGTCCTTGTGCCCTCGCATAGTGCTCTACAAGTTCTATCCGTTTTGGGTCACGGCCAGTAAACTTTAAATACTCTATGGTTTTTTGATCAGTAGGGAAAAAACCACAGGTGGCTCCATATTCAGGAGACATATTGGCTACAGTTGCACGATCAGCCAGACTCAGAAAATCTAACCCATCTCCATAGAATTCGACAAATTTTCCGACAACTCCCTTAGCACGTAGAATGTGTGTGATGGTGAGAACCAGGTCTGTTGCTGTTGATCCGCTTGGAAGCTTTCCCGTCAGTTTAAATCCAACAACTTTTGGAATTAACATAGAAATGGGTTGTCCAAGCATTGCTGCCTCTGCTTCAATTCCCCCTACTCCCCAGCCTAGAACAGAAAGTCCGTTAATCATGGTTGTATGGCTGTCTGTTCCAACGAGTGTGTCAGGGTAAGCAATCTGATTGCCGTTCACATCTGCGGAGACCCAAACAACTTGCGCAAGATATTCTAAATTCACTTGATGACAAATACCTGTTCCGGGAGGAACAACCCGAAAATTCTTAAAAGCTTCTTGCCCCCAGCGTAAAAAGGCATAGCGTTCATGATTACGTTCAAATTCTAAAGCAACATTGTGCTCAAAAGCATCAGATGTTCCATGGGTGTCAGCCATGACTGAATGGTCAATAATTAAGTCGACCGGGATCTGAGGATTAATCAATGCAGGATCATTATCGAGAGCATGCATGGCATCTCGCATGGCTGCCAAGTCAACAATTGCTGGGACACCTGTAAAGTCTTGCATAAGAACGCGCGCAGGAGTAAAGGCAATTTCAGTTGAGTCATGTCCATTAATAATGCTGTTAATGGTTGCACGGATGTCATTAATGTGGACGCGTTTACCATCTTCATGACGGAGTAAATTTTCAACGAGTATCTTTAAGGAAAAAGGGAGTTTGTCAATGGGCCCTAACCCTGCTTTCTGAGCACTGGCCAAGCAAAAGTAATCAAAGCTTAGCCCGGAAACATTCAGTTTTTTACGCACCTTTAAAGTATCCTGCCCAATGCTTGACATAATCGAATTCTCCTTTGTACCGGCCTAACTTAACGGTATCTTGAAATATTAATTATGACAAGACTCGGTACTGCCAAAGTTAATATATTTAAAAATGGTATTTTAAGAATTTGTTCACATATGACTTGTAACATTAGAATTATTAAGTTTTTTTGGAGGTAAACGATGCTGCGTAAATTATTGTTCTTATTTGGAATTGTTGGGATTAGTTATCATACATATGCTGCTCAACACCATGAAATATTTACGCACCATTACTTCCCCCATCACGCAAGCATGCCTGATCATGCCAGTATGCCACATCACGCAAGCATGCCCAAGTGAAGCATCAAGTGAATATGTTTGAGTCTACATTGGGAGAATAATTATATAGAAGATAATTGGTGTTGGAAGGCAATAAAAGATGGTTCTTGACAGATATCAGACACTTTTATTCACGTTCCTCTTCTTACTATATTTCCTGGTTGATTTACCATTTTCTATTCATAAATTTATATATTTTAAATGGTTAATGAATGGCGCGCTAGCTATTGCAGGCCTAAGTTGGTTTTTATATGAAAAAGAAATAAAATTCCCAAATTTATCAAATAGATTCTGGATAATACTTTGCGCACTCTTCGCTTATAAAATTGCTCAAGAATTAGGTAGTAATATATCTCTCATATCATCATCAACCCTTGATAAAATGACATTTATTTCATTAATTCTGATTGGATATAATTTATTTTTAAAAGGGAAGATTAGGCTGAATGATATCCTAATGGGTATTTTTATCGGCACACTCATTTTTTTAATTCTGACAGTTATCAATGTAATTTCTTCTAATAATTTCAATTGGTATGAAAGAAATAAGCTGGCCGGGAGTTTTGGCAATATCAATATCGCAGCTGAATTTCTTGGAATGTCTTTAATCCTTCAGTTATCTACACTCTGTAGAAAAAACATTAATAAAATCATGACTTTTTTCTTATATGGCTTATCAATCATAACCTCTATTTATCTCTATTTTGCATCCTGTCGTTCAGTGTTTATTGCATTGGCTATGGGGATTGGGGCCTTACTATATTTTAAATCCGTATCAAAGGCGAAAGTATTTAAATGGTTGAGTTTAGTTACGATTTCTTTTTGCTTTCTGTACGGCACAGGATCACTCTTCAAGACATCTATGAGCAGTGAACAAACAGCGTGGGTACCAGATCTTCAAAAGTCTGTTTCGACTCACACGCGATATGAATTAGTTACAGCAACTCTACAAATGATTCTAGAGCATCCATGGGGTGTAGGGGCCGGAGAATTCGAGTTTGCCATAATGCCCTATTTGCATAAGATGATGCCTGAATTTAATGAAAATGTTATTCCTCATTCTCCTCATAATGAGTATTTAAGGTTGATAGCTGAAGAAGGGTTACCTTTTACTTTATTGCTTCTTGCCTTGGTAGCTGTCCTTCTTTATGAGAGGCGAAATAAAATCGTTTTTATTCTACACCAATATCCAATTATTGCTGCTTTTTTTACATTTTGGATGATACAGAGTGTCTTTCAATTTCCTTTTACAAATGGATTTTCATTTTTGCTATTTTGTATAATATTAGCATTTGCCTTATATAAAATTTGTCCTAGTTCAAAATCCAAGAAAAATATCATCCTCCCTATGAACACAACCTTTCTATTTACAAGTATATATTCTGCACTTTTTGCTTGTGTTTTTATTTCAGAGTATTTGACTTTATGGCAACCGCATATGAGTGAAAGGAGCAAAATTGCTTATAGCTTAAACTCGCGCAATTGGTATGCTGGAATAAATCACGTTCATAGTTTGATAGACCAACAAGATTATGAGTCAGCACGAGATATTTTAAACACTGAGTTAAAAAAACGTCCTCATAATTTCGTTGCATTAAGGTATTTAATTAAAATCAGTTTATTAACTAAAGAGCTTTATAGTGTATGTGGATTAATGAAGCAGTATGATGCTTACTTTAATAATAAGAGTTCAGTTGCGCTGCTTCGAATGGTTACTTGCTCAAAGAGAGATGTTGAGGGATAGGTAAATAACGTTTGGGAAGACGCGCTTCTAACCAACCAAGCTTAGACCATCCAAATATTTCCAAGGGAAGATCGTAAAATGCGGCATGGTGCTTTATTTGTTCGACCAACTGCTTACGAATCTGGGTGTGGTTTTTCGATCCAGCAAAGTCCATTATAATATTGCCTCCCAAGTGTCGACATTTTAATTGCTGAATAATCATAGGAATGGCATTTTTATTTGTATCATGCTGATTATGGCTGCCACTATTTATATCAACAATAACTGCAGCTGCCGTCATGTTTATCACAATGTTTCCGCTAGGTGGTAGGTCGATAACGTTTAGAAAGAGAGAATCCCAAAAGTCCTCCACTCCAAATTCGTCAAATATATTTGAACTATTTTTATGAACATGAGGCAGTAGATCTGGACGATAGGTTTGTATAAAATTTCGGATATTTTTGGCTCTTGAGTCGTTATCAATGACAATCTCAACATCCTCATTAACATCAAGATCGCGTATCCAACGCTGACAAGGAGAAAGCGCAAGATAAGGAGTATTACAGGGAGTTTGCTTTTGCAGCAGCATAATTTCATTATACTGTTGCTGTAAGTTCTGAATTTCATGAAAAATCTGTTCAGGAACCACGTGAGTGGCAGATTCTCTGAGTGTTATAGGTTCTTTTTTTGAGAACATGCCCTGGAAACGTTTAATGACAGCGGGATCATTTATTTTTGAAGAAAGCTGGTACTCTTCATGAAAGGGATGAAATAAGCAGAATCGACCAGCTAGGACTATTTTCTGCGTTAAGAGTGGGCCCTTGTTTTGCGTTCCTTCATCTGGGATGGCTTCACGCCGAACCTGTACTAGAATAGATTGTCCCTCATGCGGTTTTGGAAATAAATGTTCCAAGGGAAGTATTCCAATTTGATCTTTTGGTAATCTAATGTAGGCGTGGCTGGAATAAACTTGTAGGACACGACCCCAGTATATACAATCTAAACACCCCGTATCATTGTTTTGTAACGTTTGCCATCCTAAGTCGGCGTCTAACACATGATCATCCTTAATATAAAGGGCGCGATGATAATTTTTATGGTAGCTAAACAAGAGTTTGATGGGCATTTAGTGTCCCATAGGTTTTATTAGATGCCTTATTTTTGGCGGAAAGTTATGCGTCCTTTAGTCAGGTCATAGGGTGTCATTTCAACAGTGACTGAGTCCCCTACTAAAACCCGAATGCGATTTTTGCGCATCTTGCCAGAGGTGTGGGCTAGAATAACATGATCATTTTCTAAACGAACACGAAACATTGCATTTGGTAGGAGTTCAATGACAACACCGTTGAATTCTATTAAATCTTCTTTTGCCATACTTCTTAAGCTCGCTTCCAAAAATTACTGTTGATACTTTACACTGGAATATAATGGCTTATATACCATAAAAATCCAACCATTTCATAAATTTGTCAACCCTATTCCCTAAAGTGCTTTAACATGTTCATAGATATGTGTGGGTTTCTTGCGGGTTGGCCAAGGATGGTAAATGTCACCTAAATGGCAATGAAGCCCCTTTGTTTCAATGCGAATTTCGTTGTCTCCAGAACATAAAAGATGAATAGTATTTGGCTTTTTTGCTTGTAGTGAGAGAAAATTTAAGATTCTGTCCTCACCTTTACGGCTAAATCCACGATGATGAACCTTTGTAACATTTCGGAAGCAGAGCCCGGAATGTACGCGATGATGCATAGGTTCTCCTTCATGGTCAACAGATGGCAATTCCCAACAAAATCTATTTGCTAATAAAGTGAAAGTTTCGTTGCGGGGTTCATAAACCATGGAGGTTAGGGGAAGCATGGCATCTTGTAAGAAAGTTGATAAAATAACAAGATCATCGACATCCTTGGCCATTAATCGAAGTGGTACAAAATCAGTTAACATGTGATGGCCTCCCTCCCCCTACTCATCAATTCGTTCAATACGTGCTCCACACATTCCTAATTTATCTTCCACCCGTTCGTATCCACGATCAAGATGATAAACACGATTTATAATGGTTTCTCCTTCTGCAGCAAGTCCGGCTAACACTAAACATACCGATGCGCGTAAATCTGTTGCCATTACAGGCGCACCATTGAGTTGAGGAACGCCTCGAACAAGGGCTGAAGGGCCATGAACGGTAATATTGGCCCCCATACGACAAAGCTCAGGGACATGCATAAAACGATTTTCCCAAATGGTTTCCGTCACAAGCGATGCACCCTGACAAATGGTCATAAGAGCCATCATTTGTGCTTGCAAATCTGTGGCAAACCCTGGAAAAGGTTCAGTCATGATGTCAACGCCTTGATGACTTTCTTGAGAAGCCTGCACTTGGAATCCAGTACTGGTTTCAACGAGAGAGACACCGGCTTTTTGAAGAAGGGAAGAAACGGTCGGGATTAAATTGAGGGACGTATTTGTAAGATGAATCGATCCCTTCGTGATTGCGGCTGCCATGGCATAAGTGCCTGTTTCAATGCGATCCGGAATGACACGATGAGTCGTTCCTGTTAGATGCTTTTTACCTTGAATAGTGATTGTATCGGTTCCTGCACCTGTAATTTCGGCACCCATAGAAATTAAACAATTGGCTAAATCAATAATTTCAGGCTCTCTTGCGGCATTTACAAGGCGGGACTCGCCTTTTGCAAGACATGCAGCCATCATAAGGTTCTCAGTTCCAGTAACTGAAACAACGGGGAAAGTGATGGTCGTGCCAGATAATCCATTGGGGGCTCTTGCATGGATATAGCCATCAATAAGCTCAATCTCTGCTCCCAAGTCACGTAGACCATTTAAATGAATATCAATGGGACGTACTCCAATGGCACACCCGCCAGGTAAGGAAACTTGCGCTTGTCCACATCGTGCCAGAATGGGCCCTAGAACAAGAATTGAAGCACGCATTTTGCGGACAATGTCATAAGGTGCTGTTGTGTTATGAATGGTTTGCGCGGTGAGAGTTAAGGTTTTTTGGGATGCATCATTGCTCAGGTGGACACCATGTTGATCAAGGAGTGCTTGCATGGATGTAATATCTGCCAGATTTGGCATATTTGTTAAAACAAGGGGCTTGTCTGTTAGGAGAGCTGCTGCCATAAGGGGTAGCGCGGCGTTTTTAGCACCGCTGATGGCTATTTCTCCTGATAAGGGGATGCCACCCTGAATTTTTATTTTCTGTAACGTCACGTTATAAAATCCTTAAATAAATGGAGTTGAAAATTTCATTGATTTGATCTTTTAGAGTCGAGGGAGTGTGACACCAGTTTGACCCATATATTTACCCAATCTATCGCGATAAGAAGTATCGCAAACCTGATCTGCCTTTAAAAATAAAAACTGGCAAGCCCCTTCGTTTGCATATATTTTGGCAGGTAACGGAGTCGTGTTGGAAAATTCAAGTGTAACATGACCTTCCCACTCCGGCTCTAATGGTGTGACATTAACGATAATACCGCACCGTGCATAAGTTGACTTTCCAAGACAAATCACTAAAACATCACGTGGAATTCGAAAGTATTCAACAGTTCGAGCAAGAGCAAAACTGTTGGGAGGAATAATGCAAATATCCGTTTTTCGATCAACAAAGCTCTCAGGCGAAAAAGATTTTGGATCAACAATCGCGCTGTCAACATTTGTAAAAATTTTGAATTCATCAGAGACGCGGGCGTCATATCCATAAGAGGAAACGCCATAAGAAATCAGTCCCTCCTTTTTAGAGATAAAAGCAGGCTTTTTTGTTTGAAGAGGGCCATTTACAGTGATGCGTTCGTCTTCATTTTCCTCTGAAGCCCGAACTTGATTGTCAACAAATGGTTCAATCATTTTATTTTGAAGGGCTTGTTGGCGAATCCAATGGTCGGGCAGAATAGGCATAAAAAAAGGACCTTTTTAAATATATTACTTAGTTCCAAACCTACACGATTTCAGTTTTTTTTTGGAGGAGTTTTTTTAATACTCTATATTTTTTATATCTTGCTGTGGTTGTATTTTTGATTTTTCACGTATCTGGGTTTGGGTTTTTCTTTTCCTCAAATTTTCTCGTAAAGCGACTCCTAATCTTTGTTGCCGTTGGGATTTTTTCCCTTTACTCGGATTCAAGCCTTTTTGTTGGTTAGATTCCATTTTCTACTCCATTCCCCTCTACAAAGCTTATGGGTTTTGCATGGCGTCAAATAATTTGCTTGGGGTATCTGTATAGACTGCAAATGCACCAAGTTCTGAAGCTTTTTTGTAATCTTCTACGGAATTTATACCAAACATAACAATTTTAGCATTTGGAAGTTTATCTCTCACTCTCTTAATACCCATATCTGTCCATACGACAAGATTTACAGGATATTCAGCATCACCCAGGGCCAACTTTTCTGAAATTTTAAATTGTCGAGTAAGTTCAAAGCCTAACCAAACAGGTTCTTGTGTTGTTTGTAGTTTTTGCGATCCTGTACTATTAAGGATTTCTTCAGCTGTATTTCTCCGACTTTCAAATAATTTGGCTTTTGGATAGTGGGTTTTTAGATAATTCAGGTGACTATCATCTGTTGAATAGAAAATGAGTCTATCCCAAGCCTTGGCTTTGTCTGCAACTTTTGCAATAGATTCTATAAGAGATTCTGCAGGTAAGGATTTTAAATCTACAATAATTTGTATTTGAGAAAAGGCTATTAAAACATCTTCAAGACGCGGAATTCTATACCTTTTTCCGCGCTCAGGAAAGGATCCTTTTTGTTCAAATTTATAAGCAGCATCTAAATTTTGAATATCTGACCATAAGAGGTCGCCAATTTTACCTCGGCCTTCTGTATTGGCTGATAAATCTCCTGGGTGATAGACGACCGCAATACCATCCTTGGTTACTTGAACGTCCATTTCTAAAATCTTAGCGCCGAGTTCAAGACATTTTTTAAAGGCAGGAAGGGTATTTTCAGGCTGTTCAGCTCTCCCTCCTCGATGGGGAATGATTTCTGGGAGAGGAAGCGCATGAGCATTAAAAACGGATGAAAAAAAGGCAAAGAAAACAATGAAAATGTGTCGTTTCAAGCAATACATGTATTTAATCTCTCTGAGAATGGAAATGAATTATTTTCTAATACCTAACATAGGCAAATATTCCTTCTCAATGGGTTTTTATAAAAGGGTAAAATATTCTTGAATCCAAGGAGGAGCTATGCCATTGTTTTGTTGATTAAATCAATGCCGCCGTGGCTCAGTGGTAGAGCACACCCTTGGTAAGGGTGGGGTCGAGAGTTCGATTCTCTCCGGCGGCACCAGCACTTAAGTTGGTGAATTTTATTTCAGGTTTCTTTTAACTCATGGTATATAAATTCTCAGAAGCTGCATTTTAATTAATAAGTTAATTTCTAAAAAAAGGTTTCTGATCGTTTTTGTTTAATTTTATGTCACGCCTCTACCGAAGAATGGGGCGTAGCCGAGTGGGATCAATGGCTTTATACGCACGCTCATATAGTAAACATGCCTTTCTTCCGTCGGCCGTATCAGCCTTTTTAAGGCGCCGGTTTGGCCAACTTGTTGGTTTTATGATGGTCTGTTTAGCAGTTATATTAGCTGCAGCGCTGGGAACATACCATTTTTCGGATCCTTCGTGGAATTTCGCTATAGATGGTCCTACAAGGAATATTTTGGCTTTTCCTGGAGCAGTCATTGCTGACATATTTTTACAGACATTCGGTATAGCTTCCCTTTACTGGATTGTTGCTTTTATGGGATGGGGCGTTAGATCAATTGCAGCAATCCCATTTCGATGGGGAGGATTGCGTCTTCTTTCTTTGGTGTTGTCGGTCTTATTGGCTTCCTGCGTTGCCGCTCAATTTACGTTACCTAAAACCTGGGCTCTTCCGAACAGTTTGGGAGGGGCCTTTGGAGTTATTCTTTTGCATCATGTTTATGGAACCATTGGTTCATCATGGATAACGTTTATTGGAGTGGGGTTATTATTTTTCTTTTTATCGCTTTTCTTGCTTTGTTTGGGTGTAGGATTGTCTTTTAAGCAAGTTATAAGTGGTATTCTATTTACAGGGTATCAATTGAATCTTGCTTTTTTGTGGACTTCTCAGGCTTTGTATCGGTTATTCATCAGAGGACGAAAGCGGTTGTTTGGTGACAGATTTGTAGAAAAGGAATTTGAGTTTTCATTAAAAAAGGAAAAATTATCTTCTGACACCAAAAATAATCTTTTGCTTACTTCCACCGAGCAAAATCAAGGTGTCCTTCGTATCACTGATGAGGATAAAGCTATTCATGTGTCTTCAGCAGAAAAGCCTAAATCCCCTCTTATTTGGAGGGAGGATTTTTCTTCAATTGTTGAAGAATCCGAGATATTAGATCAAGAATCATCTGCACAAACTTCTATTTCAAAATCGAAAAGCTCCTCCTTTTCTTCTAATCTAGCTGATGCATCTCTTTCGGAATGGGAAGACTATGAACTTCCTTCACTTGATTTGTTAGATCCTTCACTTAATAAGGCAGCACAGGTCATTGATTCAGTTGTTTTAGAAGAATCCGCATATCATTTGTGTAAAGTGTTGGAGGAATTTGGCGTTCGCGGTGAAGTTATGATGGTACGTCCTGGACCCGTTGTTACGATGTATGAGTTTAAGCCGGCCGCAGGAATTAAAACATCTCGTGTTATTGGTCTGGCAGATGATATAGCGCGTTCTATGAGTGCTTTATCTGCACGTATTGCTGTTATTCCGGGTCGTAATGTGATTGGTATTGAATTACCAAATCCCTCACGTGAGACTGTTTTCCTGCGCGAGCTTCTCCATTCCGAACTCTATGAAAAAGCAACTGCACAATTGGCTATTATTTTAGGTAAAGACATTGGTGGACAGCCTGTCATTGCTGATTTAACGCGCATGCCTCATCTTTTGGTTGCTGGGACAACAGGTTCAGGCAAATCTGTTGCTGTAAATACCATGATTTTGTCTCTTCTTTTCCGATTACCTCCGGATCGATGTAAATTTATTATGATTGATCCGAAGATGCTTGAATTATCTGTTTATGATGGAATACCTCATTTACTCACGCCAGTTGTCACTGATCCTAAGAAGGCTATTGTTGCTTTAAAATGGGCAGTTCGTGAAATGGAAAATCGATATCGAGCGATGTCAAAATTAGGTGTTCGCAATATTGATGGATATAACGCACGTATCCGAGAAGCCCGTCAATCAGGGGAACTTCTTGTTAGGCGAGTTCAGACGGGCTTTGATCCGGACTCTGGTAAGCCGGTTTTTGAAAATCAACCTTTAGATATTGAATCTCTACCTTACATTGTTGTCGTTGTTGATGAAATGGCGGATCTTATGATGGTTGCTGGTAAGGAAATTGAAGCAGCTGTTCAAAGGCTTGCGCAAATGGCTCGTGCTGCTGGAATCCATCTTATTATGGCGACGCAGCGACCTTCTGTTGATGTTATTACAGGTACCATAAAAGCTAATTTCCCAACGCGCATCAGTTTTCAGGTTACATCTAAAATTGATAGTAGGACAATCTTGGGTGAGCAGGGGGCAGAGCAGCTTTTGGGGCAGGGAGATATGCTTTATATGGTAGGGGGCGGCCGTATTTCACGTGTTCATGGGCCGTTTGTGAGAGATGATGAAGTTGAGCGTGTTGTTGCCTTTTTGAAGACGCAAGCCGATCCCGTTTATATAGAAAGTGTTACGCATGATGAAGATGAACTATTTTCGGATGATCAAGGAGTAAAAGGGCAAGATTCTCTTTATCAACAGGCAGTTGAACTTGTTATGAGAGAGGGTAAAGCCTCTACAAGTTTTATCCAGCGTCATTTGCAAATTGGGTATAATAAAGCCGCTGGTATTATTGAAGCCATGGAAAAAAATGGGATAGTCAGTCAAGCGAATCATGTGGGAAGGCGTGAAGTTCTTCGTTAATGTGTCTTCTTTTTTGCCTGTCCTAATATGCATATCATTTCTTGAGGTTTAAGCGTGAATTTTGATTGCCCCTTTAAAATTTCTCAAGAAACCTACCTAAAATTAGAAACTTATCGTTTCTTTTTAAGTAAGTGGAATCAAAGCACTTCTTTAGTTCAGGAGGCCACATTACCTGATTTTTATTCTCGTCATGTTTTTGATTCATTGCAACTTGTCCCCTTTATTTTTATGTATTTTATTGATAGATGTCCTTCTGATTTTGTTGCTTCTTTTAAATCTATTCATTTTCCAAATAAGGACTCTGTTGAAAGTTCCCCATTTATTTATCCTGAATCATTAATTAAGCCATATCCTTTTATCGACTTTCCTCTATTTTTAGAGTCACTCCCTGAGCCACTTTATGATCTTTCAATTTTAGATATAGGCTCAGGAGCTGGATTTCCAGGTATGATTTTAGCTTTGTGCGGCTTTAAGAATGTCGTTTTATGTGATAGCAATCATAAAAAGTGTTTATTTTTGGAGGAGCTAGCTCGTGAACTTCATATTAATGTAACGATTTTAAATGATCGTGTTGAAAATGTTTCTCATAAGTATGATGTTGTAACCTCGAGAGCATTTTCTGATTTGAGAAATTTAGTTAAAATATTTAATTTTGTTTCACGTGAAACAAAATCAATCGGATTATTTTTAAAAGGTAAAAAAGTTTTTCATGAAATTGAGATATCGAAGAAAGTTATAAGAAATAAGTACAGAATATATAAATCATTTACAAGTGACGATGGGTCTATTTTTTGCATTTCTAGCTAATCTCTCATTCTCAAGAATTCATTACTATTAATGCTGAAGATACAGGTTATGTTTCACGTGAAACATAACCTGCTTGTGAGAAGTAAATACAACAAAAAACTGACAATAGGTTTATTTTAGTATGTTGGATAGGCTAACTTTATAAAGTGGTTCGTCCCAAATCTCAGATTTATCTATAACATATCCATCAGCTGTAAAATGATTATTTAAAAGTCGCTTTTCAGATGGTCTAGGATATATATGCATAACTTGCTTAGTATAATTATCTTTCATGACTTGTGCTACATAGTAGAGTAAGTAGAAAGAAAATTCCTCAAAAGATCCCTTTAATAAGGCTTGAGGGCTTGGCGAAATGCTTGCAATTTGGTAAGAAGACTCACTACCCATAAGATCTATACCTGCAGTCACAATTAAATTTGAATGAAAATTAATAAAATCCTTAAAAGAAGGAACAACATTTTTAAAACTCCACGAAAGCGGTTGGGTAATAGGCTCACTAGAGACATAAGCATAAAACAACCCAGGTTTAAACATGACATCTTCCATATAGCGCATAGCGGCTTGTAATTCTAGGATATACCTTTCAAAACCTTGAAATGGGGCAGATGAGTGTATTGCTTTATTAGCTATGTCCTCTACAAATGTATAATATTCTTCCTTAGAGTAAGTATCTCCCTTTAAATCAGATACATTATTAGACAACATAAAACTTTGAGATGTATCTTCGCATTCTTTATATTCAGAATAGGGAATAGGGTCTCCTTGAATTGCTCTTAGGCAAATTGATGGTAAAAATGCGATACCGCTACTGACAAATTGCTCAGAATAAAGGGTGTAATAACGTTGAAGTAATGGTTTATCATCATTAGAAACTTGTTCAATACCAAAATACACTTTTCTCCCAGATGGAAGCGAGCCTTCCGAAGTAAAAAAATGATCACTTAGTTTTGAAATAGGTGCAAAAGATACGTTAGAGCGTACTCGTAGTGCTGAGGAAGTGCCTTCAGTGGAAGAATTAATAGGCACGCCCTCCATAGAAAAACAATTAGAAAAATTAATAAGTATAAGTAATAAAGCGGTCTTAAAATTCATAATATATATGTCTCCATGCAAATAATGGTGGTTAATAATATTTCCATAATCATATAGGCATAACTATTAATAATTTCAACAATAATAGAAATTTAGGGGCTTACAGGGCATTTTTCCTGATCTAAAGCTGATAAGACCTTTTGAGGAGTTAGAATTTGTCCCAAGAACTTACCACTTGGAGAGTGACATCCGTAAACAGCGTAAAAGGGAATGCCAAATTGATTAAAGGACTTAAGATAAGAAGCTATAGTAGAGCTGCGTGAGGTCCAGTCAGCCTCCATGGCAACAACATTTGAAGCATCAAGAGCTTTTACAATAAGCTCAGATCCCAAAACAAAAAGGTAATTTGCCTTGCAAGTCAAACACCAATCCGCAGTAACAGAGACAAAGACAGTTTTACCTTGCGCGACCAAATCAGAAATCTTATCTGGCTCAAAGGGCTGCCACAGACCATTGCGCTTGATTGGAAGATTGGAATTAGAAATAAAGGAGGGTATAAAAGCTGGTAAAACGAAAGCAATGACAAGAAAAGAGGAAACTGTCACCCATATGCGCCTTCTATTTTTACGAGAACGCGTTCGTGCGCCTTTCAAAATAAATGTAACTGCCACCATGCATAAGCCTACAAAAAGAGCAGACAGTAAGCCAATTTCAGATTTCAATACGTAAAGCAGCCATAGCGCTGTTGCTATAATTAAAAACCCAAGTAAAGTCTTTACTGTAACCATCCAGGAGCCTGGCTTCGGAAAGCGGGTAGCAAAAGAGGGAAAGAATGCAATCAGTAAGAAGGGAAAAGAAAGGCCCAAACCCATAGCGGAAAAGATAGAAATGATTTCGGGTACACCGCTCGATAAAGCAAAAGCAAGGGCGGTTCCTAAAAAAGGTGCTGAGCAAGGTGTAGCAAGAAGAGTAACAAGGCTCCCTTCAAGAAAAGATCCAAGCAAATTCTCTCTCTTCGGTGTCAAATGAGCCATATGTGAAATAAAATGAGGTAAATGAAATTCAAAAAAGCCAAAAAGATTTGCTGCAAAAAGAGTTAAAATACTGACCAATGCAATTAAAAAATAAGGTTCCTGAAATTGAATTCCCCATCCGACAGCATGGCCGGAAGCCCGCAATAAGATGGCACCGCAAGCGAGCAAAAAGAAGGAAAACACTATCCCTAAGACGGTTGCTAAAAACTCTTGCCGAACAGCAAGCCTGCGGCCACCCCCATGACGCAAGACAGAAAGAACTTTCAAAGATAAAACGGGCAAAACACACGGCATAATGTTTAAAATTAAACCACCCAAAAAAGCAACCAGGAGCATTCCCGCCCAGAAATTTAATGAAGAAGTAGTTGGATCTAATTTTTGTTCAACCTCAACTGAAGTATCATGATAGTTGATTGTAAGCGTAACAGAATTGGTGCCTGGGGGCAGGGGGGCAGGAACACGAGAAATATCAGGATAGATAGATGCCGTATAGATAACTGAGCTGCCATCACTAGATAGTGAAGTCGATGGAGCATCAACCAACAGACCTTTTATTTCAGCAAACAACTCAGGTATATCTGATGTTAAAAATGTACCAGCCCTTTTTCCTATAATAACTTGTAAAGTAGGTGGCTGACCCTTTGTCTCTAATATTTTAATACTTTGAATTTGAAGATTATCAAAATTACGACGTCCAAAAGACTCAACTTTTGGAAGTTTATCAAAAGCCTCAGACAAAAGCTTGCCATGTTGAGAAACCTCTTTTTGCTTTAAAGGGAAGTCGAGGACTAACGTTTCATTGATCGGCAAGCAACTAGATGCATCACAGAGCAACATGTTGACTTCCACCAAGGCGTAAACAGGCTGAGTTGGATCCTTGGTTTCTACTATAATGGGTAAAATAACATTTCCCTCGTACCCATTGACTATTCCAAGGTCCGTTGGGATGTGCTTTGGAAGAGGCCACAGCATTTTTGCAGATTTAATATTATTTGCTTTTGTCCAATTTAATGTGATTCCATAACCCGCTCCACCGGAAGAACGCCAGTAAGTTTTCCAGCCAGGAGCAAGTTTGGCATGCAATCCAAAAAGGAGCGTGGAATTTTTACCCAACGGTTGGGATTGTGAAATAAGAGAAAGTTGGACTTCTTTACTTTCCTCTGCAAAAGTGGCACTCAATGCAAAGAGAGTTATGATCCATAGGGCTTTTAGAGTGAAAAAAGGGAAGCAGATCTTTTTCTTCATTAATTATTCCGAATATTAACTGTCATAGCCCATTTAATTTGCTTTTGAATCTTCTCAAAAGCCTGATACTCAATTTGACGAACACGTTCTCGAGATATTCCCAAGGCTGAGCTTATTTCTTCTAAAGTTAAAGGGGGGTCTTTGAGTCGTCGCTCATAGAATATACGATGTTCTCGTTGACTTAAGGAAGACATAGCATTGTCTAAAATATGACGACGATTTTCCATTTCATTTGAATGAATAAGCTGCATTTCTTGATCTTCACGATCATCTACAAGCCATTCAATCCATTCTGGTGAATCCTCTTCAGAAGAGCGAATAGTAACGTTCAGAGAACGGTCTCCTGAAAGCCGTTGATTCATTTGAATAATTTCTTTTTCAGTTACAGACAGTTTTTTTGCCAACGCTGTAATAATTTCTGGCGTGAGCTCTCCTTCTTCTAAAGCATGAAATTCACGCTGAGCTTTACGTAAATTGAAAAAGAGGCGCTTTTGCGCGGCTGTCGTCCCAATTTTAACAAGAGACCATGTACGTAAAATGTATTCTTGGATGCTGGCCTTGATCCACCAAATTGCATAAGTCGATAATCTAAACCCTTGTTCAGGATCGTAATGCTTCATGGCTTGCATCATGCCGATGTTTCCCTCAGCGACAAGGTCACTCATGGGGAGACCATAACCTCGGTAACCATTAGCAATTTTTGCCACAAGACGCAAATGACTGGCAACCAATTGATCAACAGCTTTAACATCTCCTTCCTCGTGCCATTTTTTTGCCAATTGATATTCTTCTTCCAACGTTAACATTGGGAGATTGCGAATTTGGCGAACGTAATGCCTATTAAGCTCATCACGATCTTGTGAAGGTAAGGATTTTGTCATATCAAATCACTCACTAAATTAAACCGCAAGGATATTGATTCTTAAAAAAATAGTAGCTGATGAAAAAGTTTAAATGCAATGCCAAACTCTCCATATTTTTAATTTAAATTCGCCGAATTGTCAAGAATAGCAACTATTTTAACATGTGCTGGTGTGAAGGTAATAAAAGGATGTAATTTGACAAATAAGTACATATATATTATATAAAAATTACATTTAATAGATTATCTTAATTGATTTTAAGATAATATATCTGGAGCTTAATTATGAAATTTATACGTGAAATTACTGTGGGTTTGTGTTTTGTACTTGTATGGCCCACCTATTCTATGGAAACAGCTGTCCCTCCAACCATTGAGGAGCGCCCATCTGTCCATCTTTTACAGGTATTTAGGATGAAAGGCTTCGATACTCCTTTGTGGGTAAGTGCTGAAAAAGTTACAAGCGAGAACATTGCGGGTTGGTTGGCTTTCCAAGGGCAACAAAGAGAGAGTTCTAATGAAGTAAAAGCGATAGAAATATTCGGACGCAATGCAATACCTAATGCGCGATTTAATGATGTAACAATTGGTGATATGTATCGGCATATCGATGATACTATCACCCATTTCTCAAAATTGCTTAGAATTTACAATGAACAGGGGCTAGATAGATGGGACTTTTACGTTATTTTTGCAAGCTCAAAAGATCCACGCACTTCCGAATTTTTACGTATGAGAGACATAGAAATGACCGTTCTTTCAATGAGCGAAAAAGGACTTCCCTTTTTCGTACAAATGGGAATATGTCGATCAGCTGAATATATGAACAATGGAAGTCCAAAACATTCCGGAATAGCTCGTCTTCTTCACGGATGTGCTGCTCGAAACTTTTCAGAAAAAATATTCTTGTACACCCTTCCTAAACAAGCCATGCGGCTTATTCTGGAAAGGGTACTCCCGCAGGGTACTTTCTGGGTTAAACATAAAAAACCAACCGATGAATTTTATCATCCTTTAAGGTACGAAGAAGGAAGGTACACTATGGTAGATCGTCACAACACAAATCTTTTTTCATGGTCGGCAGGTACAAATGATTTAAAAAATCGTTATCCTTGGTTGTACTATGTGGTTTCATTAGGAGTGATTGAGGACCCTGCAGGAGGGCACTTTATGGCAGATGCGCGCGTTCTAGCAAAACTGTTTGAAGATAATATTGCAGATGAATAATTTTTAAAAGAGAACCCCCTTATCTCTCTTCTCTCTGGCTAAATTATCCATTTGAAATTGAATTTTAGAGGGCCTTCAAAAGGCCCACGGCTTCTCGAACGTCATTCATATGTTTGTTTGCCAATAAATTAGCCCGCTCTGCCCCTGTCTTCAAGATAGACTCAAGATGCTTTCCTTCTTTAAGAAGACGCTGAATTTCTTGTCCAATGGGCAAAATATGCTCAATGAGTAGGTTGGTAATGTCCTCCTTAAAAGTTGAAAAATTATTGCCTGCGAATTTTTGACAGATTTGATCGGCTGTTTGTCCTGAAAGAGCAGCATAAATACTTACCAAGTTGCGAGCTTCTGGACGGGTTTCAAGACCTTTTGCTGTATCAGGGAGCGGATCAGTATCTGTTTTAGCTTTGCGAATTTTTATTGCAAGGGTATCCGCATCGTCCATAAGATTAATGCGTGAATAATCAGAGATGTCTGATTTACTCATTTTAGAGGCTCCATCCCGCAGGCTCATGATGCGTGTAGCAGGACCTGTGATGACAGGTTCAGGAAGTGAAAAGAGATCTTTACTAAATGTACGATTGAACAAACCGGCAAGATCTCGCATGAGTTCAACATGTTGTTTTTGATCTTCTCCTACAGGAACGTGGGTGGCTTTATAAAGGAGCACATCCGCTGCCATGAGAACAGGATAAGCTAGAAGACCCAAGCAAGAATTTTCTCTATTCTTGTCTGCTTTCTCTTTAAACTGTGTCATCCGGTTAAGCCACCCCAGGGGAGTCAAACAACTAAAAATCCAGCTAAGTTCGAGATGAAGGGGCACATGACTTTGCGCAAAAATGATTGATCGGTTCGGATCTATACCGCTTGCAATAAATGCAGCTGCCATCATGAGTGTATCAGACGCAAGATTTTTATTGTCTGAGAGCGTGGTCATGGCATGGAGATCAACCACGCAGATTAGGTTCTCATCCATCTCCTTTTGTAAAAAAACGCAATTACGGATTGCCCCTAAATAGTTGCCTAAATGAACGTCTCCTGTTGGGCGGTATCCCGAAAAAACGCGTTTCATTGTTATCTCCTTATTCCTTTTAATTGCGTCTAAAAGCCTGGCGCAGGTTTGCTAAATTAAAGGCACCAGTCAATTGGCCCATCCCCCCAAAAACAATCATACCGTAAATGATAATTCCTAGAACAGAACAGATTTGAAAGAGCAATGTATCGGGGAGGATGGATATCCAATGGTCGCGTGCAATTATTAAACCAACCCCCATTACGCCCGATGAAATGATAACCTTAGCAGCCGTAAGAAGTGTTTGACGGGAGAGAAAAAACCACTTTCTTCTTTGAAGAAAAATAAGTTGGAGAGTTGCATTGAGCCAAGCAGCGATGGAAGTCGCCATGGCCAATCCTACATGGGAGAATGGCCCCATCAGAATAATATTAAGCACGAGATTACACCCAATGCACACAAGGGCAATCATGACGGGTGTTTTGGTATCTTCGCGTGCAAAAAATCCTGTGGCAAAAACTTTGCTTAACACATAAGCAGGGATGCCAGTGGCAAAAGCTGATAGAGCATTTGCTGTAGCTGAGACTTGGTCACCTTCGAGTCCATACAAAAGATCAATAATCGGATAAGAAAGAAGCACCAATCCCAACGAGGCGGGGACAGTGAGTTGGAGAGAAATTTCCACGGCCATACTTTGGCTGGCTTTTGCCTTGTCATCTTCGCCCAAGCGTATTTGACGTGAGAGTGAAGGTAAAAGTGCCGTGCCCATTGCAATCCCAAAGAGGGACAGAGGGAGTTGATTTAACCTGTCTGCGTAATGAAGGAATGAAATTGATCCAGCTGGGAGAAGGGAGGCAAATACCATATCTAAAAGCAGGTTAATGTTCATTACCCCCGCTCCGATGGCACCTGGAACCATGAGACGCATAATTTTACGTACCTCAGGGGTAAGGCGGGGAAAGCGAAGTTTTATTCGGAATCCTGCACGCCAACAAGCCCAATAGAGCCAAGCCAACTGAAGAATACCTGATAGAAATACTGCCCAAGAGAGAAGATTACCGGCTGCCAAATCAGCATAGAAAAGCATAATCATGGCCCCAATCATAATAATATTAAGTATGATTGGAGCTGCTGAAGCAGCCGCAAAGCGATCAAGAGAATTAAGGACGCCACTTAAGAGGGCTGCTATAGAGATAAACAAAATATAAGGGAAAGTAATGCGGGTAAAAGTAATGGCCATTTCTAATCTCTCTGGTGTCGTTGAAAAACCAGGAGCCATTAATCCAATAACCCAGGGTGTAGCAATAACAATAAATAAAACGAAAATTATAAGTATTGTTGCCAAAACAGCGAGAACGCGCTCTGCCAAAACTTGGGCTTCAGCTGGCCCGTTGCTGGCAAGTTTTCCTGAGAACTGGGGAACAAAGGAGGCGCTAAAAGCACCTTCAGCAAAGAAGCGACGAAAAAAATTAGGAAATTTAAAAGCTACCAAAAACGCATCTGTGATTGGTCCAGCTCCTATGATATGTGACATAAGGCTTTCACGTGCGAGTCCAAAAATACGACTTATGCCAGTAAAGCTCCCAACAGTTGCAATGGCACGAATAATTTTCATTTTTTTGAAATTCCGGGTCTTTGTACTTAAGGGTTGAGACGACTGTTTTGTAGGAGTTTATTCACATTTATACTTCTTTTTCAAGGTTGAGAGTTCTTTTTTCATGTCATCTCCCATATTTGGAAAGTCAGTTTTTACCTTGTTCCAAACAGTACAAGCATCTTCTTTTTTACCTTGCTTTGCAAGTATGTCCCCAAGATCTACCATACAATCAGCTGCCTTTGAACTTTTAGGATTCATTTTATAGGCCTTTACTAGAAGCGGTTTTGCGCGGTCATATTCTTCTAAGTTAATATAACACTTCGCTTTCCAATATATTGCCTTGGAAACCAAAGGATCATTAGGATAGGTTTTTATAAAGTAGTCAAAGGCCTTTCGGGACTCTTTGTATTCATTTTTATTATAAAGGGCAAAAGCTTCATTATATTGTGCTTGGGCATTTCCCGCTACAAGCTGGGGGGCTGAATCTTCTGCCTGTTTAGTCGCTGCTTCCCGAAGGGATTCAACATCTGTTTTACCACCTTTTTTTGGAGGAGTTGTATCCTTATTTTCATCCCCTTTAGGAGCGGATAATTCTAATAGATGAAGAAGGGATTCAGTCTCATCGTCTCTTTCTTGAGGAAAAGTAGGATCGTGTGTTTGGTCCCATGATTCTGCTTTACTTCGAGATTTTATTTCTACACCTTCTTGAGGAGGGGATGCTTTATTTTTAGAAGAAGATTGTTGTTGCCGTAATTCTTCATTTTCTCTTTTTAGGTGATCAATCGATGAATTTAAACGACGCATTTCTTCTTTTAAGTGGTTGAGATCATCATGTGTGACGCGCGAACCAGGATTTGCATCCTCTGCCTTTCCATCTTTGGCATTCAATTGGTCTTCCAATTGAGCAATGCGTTCATTTAAATCACCAATAGTTGCATTTGTATCCTCTGCGTTTACAGAGCAACAAGAAATCAATAAGGAAGCCGTAAACAAATGAAATACCGGCTTTCTCCATTTGAGTGATGCGAATAGATCCATACTTTTTCCTCTATTTCAATACGGAGAGTTTCTATAACCCGTTTCTATCAGATTTTGTGGAAAAGTGCGACTAAATTTACTTATTCTGCTTATTATTCTTCACCTCCCTTTTCGGAAGAGTTAATGAATTGAGGTGACGCAAAAGGTCCTGACGTTGCTGTGAAGTAAGATAGGGAACAATGGAATCACGATAGAAGGCAGCATCCATTGTCACATCATGTAAGTGTTCGTAATTAAGGGAAGCTAAGGATAAATACAAATAGGCTTTTACAAAATCTCTCTGTGTTCCTTGGCCATTTTTATACATGATACCGCAATTGAATTGACTCGGACCGTATCCCATATGTGCTGCTTGTCTATAGTACTCTAGGGCCTTTGCTTCATTTTTGTTTACACCATCTCCAGATAGGTAAAGACCTGCAAGTTCATCTAATGCTGGAGCATAATTTTGAAAAACAGCCTTTTCCAAAAACTCTAGTCCTTTCTTGAAATTGTAGTGAGATGATGTGGGAGAAAGATAAATCATGGACATAAGGTAAAGTGCATGCGGATCATTTTTTTCGACATAGGGTGACAATGTGTCCATAGCTTCGTTTAATTTACCTTGATTCATTAGGTATTCGCTCTTTTGTAAAGTAGCGCAAATTGGAAAAGAAAAATTTATAAAGAATATAAATAACAACTCAATCATTGTGATTACTTTAAAAGGAACATTTAGCTGACACATAATTTGTTTTCTCCGACAGTCTTTTCAAATATAACTATTAATTGTTTCCAAAATTATAGGGCGCAAAATGCAGATCAACATACCATCTTTGTGCTTAAATTTCTTCCATTTTTTAAAAAAGTTAAAATTTTATCTTCTTGACAAATGTGGGCCCATGAATATTATTAAGTGCGGCTGGCTGGATTTTTTTATTATGTATTTTGTAATAACGCAGCGGCACGGGTTTTTACTTAAGAAAGGAAAGCAAAATGGCTACGAGTGACCGTCTCAAGACGATAGATAATCAAATTAATAAATTACAATCGCGGAAAAAGAAGCTTGAGGAAAAAAGAAAAAATCAAATTACAACAATTTTAAATCGTTGTGGGGCGAGTAAAATATCAGACGAAATTTTGGCGGGTGCTGTGCTGGATGCTGTTAGAGCCTTTAATAAGAATGATCGTCGTATTGCCACCTGGGAAGCAGAGGGTCACAAAATCTTAAAACCTGGTCGTGGAAAAAAACGATTCGTATAACTTCTTATATCTTCTTATAAATTCTCATTAATTTCTCCCCTTAAAATCCGCTCTTGCATTTCAAAAGCGGATTTTTTATATTCTTAATTAATCCTTACTCGTAAAAGTAGAAAAATTTGCAAATGAGTTTGGAGTACATAACAGGCAACAATAAGAAACAAGAAGAAAGCCTTTATGAAAGACATTCAGAAAACACACCTCATAATTCTTACCTTATTTCTTCAATGCTTTATCTTAGTTTCTTGTCGTTCAGCTACTCTTACTTCCCACCAATCTCTCGATAGTACACATATCCAAGCTTTAAAAATTGCTCCTCAAAATAAACGCAAAGCACCAAAAGAAATTCATAAAAGCAGAAAGAAACTCAATGGGCCCATCCCTGCAGTGATGAAACAATGTGTTTCCATAAACATTACAGATGAGGTTCCTTTAAAAGATGCCTTAATAACATTAGCTCGACAAATAGCCGTGAATTTGCAATTAGATGGGAAGATACTGACACGCATTGTATTCTCAGCCAACAAAACCCCTTTTATTGATGTGATAAAGGATATATGTGACCTTGCTGGTTTACGCTATACAATTAATGGACACTCCATACGAATAGAAATGGATACACCTTATCCAGTCAATTATTCTGTACAATTTTTAAATTTGGCACGGTCCAGTGAAAACCGAATTTCCATAGCAACAGATGTTTTTTCAAGCATAAAAGATAATAAATCTCCCGCTGATAATGGCTCAAATACAGCAATTGTTGGGAAAGCCATTAATGATTTTTGGATTGAGCTAGATAACAATTTAAAAACGATACTGAAAGGGGAATTTGTGGATAAGGAAGGTTCCCAAAATTCATCAAGCTACAGTCTTCACAAGCAAGGTGGGTTGGTATCTGTTTATGGAACTTCGCGTCAACACGCCCTGATTTCAAATTATTTAGATACATTGCGTCATGCTGTCTCAACTCAAGTTTTAATAGAAGCCAAGGTTATAGAAGTAAGCCTAAAAGACCAATATAAAAGCGGTATTAATTGGCAGAAATTAGCTGGCAATGTTTTTCGTGTTGACATGGAGCTGGGAGATTTTGCGCAACGTGGGCGCTTTATGGATCCTACAAGCGCACAAACAGATATGCTCACTTTTGGATTACAAGGACAAACATTTTCGGGTCTCCTTAAAGCCATTGAGGAATTTGGGGCTTCTAGGACTTTATCAAGCCCACGCTTAACAGTAATGAATAATCAGACAGCCATTTTGAAAGTTGCTCAGAATCAGGTCTATTTCCGCCTCAATTATGAAAAGCAATTAAATTTAACAGTCAATCGAGAAAGTATAAATGTATCAAGCGACATTCAAACGGTTCCTATCGGTCTTGTCATGTCTGTGCAGCCCTCCATAGATATGCAAACAGGGGACATTATTTTGTCTTTGCGCCCAACTATCTCCCGTCTTTCTCATTCAGTAAGTGATCCGGCAGTAGAAATTGCATTTGCAAATGCAAAACCCCACACAACTGTTCAACCTAAACCTTCACTCATTCCTGTGGTGGAGGTGCGTGAAATTGATTCTATTTTACGCCTCCAGTCGGGAGAAATTGCGATTTTAGGAGGATTGATGGAAGCACGTACCACGCATGGGACTGCCAAAGTTCCTTGGGCGGGAGATTTGCCAGGGGTGGGTCAGCTCTTTACAGCAACAGCAGACGGAGATGAAGTTGTGGAGCTGGTTATTCTTTTGCGGGCTAGCATTATCGAAGATACACCCGCTCCGGATGCTGCTGATCAACGCCTCTATGAAGAGTATATTGAAGACCCACGCTCCTTAATTGTGAGTTAAGGATGCTGAATCTTAAAGTTCATGCGTGATAAATATCTATAAAGACTAGATTATAAGCAAAACCATATCTCATTAGCATTGGAAGCTCCAAACCAAGAGCGATGGAATCTTAAGAGGCGTAAAAAGCCTTACATAATAAAAAACCTAGGTTGGGCGGCTTATTTTACCTTTTCACCAGAAGCATCATAGATTCCAATCTTTTTGATATCATCTGATGCCTTCACCTAAGAAGAGAAGGGGAAGAGCGAAAGTAAAGAATTTTTTCATGTTATCGTTCATTTTTATTATTAATTTTTGGTTAGCATATCAGGCTACAATTATTCAATCAATTGCTATAAAATAAGCGAACAACCCAACTTTATTGAAAGCTTCAAGATTTAAATGAGAGGATATTTTTGGGCATTAAAGACTTGATAGTGCCACCACTCCATAGGGTAATAATCCCATCCTGCGCTCACCATAATTCCCAAAAGAGTATAACGGTTTGCAGCAGCTTGTTGAGAGACTGAAGCATTCACATGATGAGAATTTTGAGAAAGATCATCAAATTCTGTACCCATATCAAGTTCTTTGCCTGAAGCGTCAACCAATGTTAAGTCAACGGCAATGCCGCGTGTGTGTGGTGACCCTTTTTCAGGAGGCGTAATATAGTTTGGATTAGAACAATAAGCCCAAAGAGATTCTTGGGCATATCCTGGGCGGTACGCATCTAATATTTTAAGTCGTAAGCCCTGATGTTTGGCGAGTTCGATAGATCGTTCCAAAAGAGCGAGTGCATCAGGGTGAAGTAAACAGCGGTACTCATTAACAATAGGCCTTCCTATTATGTTATTTTCTGTTGCATAACGTAAATCAAGAATAATATTATGAGTTGATTCTGTAATCTCAATAAGAGAATTATTAGAAGGTGCAGAATCTTGATTGGGATTTGGGCGTGTTTCTAAGTTGGTTTGTGACATGTTACTTCCCGGATATTAATATATAATACATTAGTATTTTATGAATACAATATTGGATAATTTTAATCAATCAGTAAATATACTTGCTTTTGATACGTCACGTGATGAAGCATCAGTGGCCTTGTATTCTTTTGGAAAAATGCAAAGTTTCTCTTTACCTATAGGGACAGGGCCGCATAGTCAAGCAGCATGTCTAGTTCCTGCTCTTCAGAAACTCTTGGAAGATGCAGGCATTACTTTTCAAGAAGTGCATGTTATCGCAACGCCAACTGGACCAGGCTCTTTTACAGGCTTACGGTTGGGAATCGCCACTGCCCAAGGTTTGCTTTTAGCTACAAACGCAGAATGTTATACACCAACAACCTTTCAAATGGTTGCTTTTGATGCTTGGAAAAAACAGCAAGGCTTGCAGTCTCATTCAAAGCTCCATTCTCTGGATTCTTATTTAATAACACTTACGACTAAGAGAAGCAGCTACTATGTGCAAGCTTTTGACGGGGCTCTTGCACCGATCATTGCGCCGGCTATTTTTGAGCCAGAAGACATACAAGAATTTTTAACCCAACATCCAAAAATGAAGCAGGTAGACCAAACAACAGATGTGGGTGCCGAAAATTTAATACATCTTTATTTTCATGAGAAGGATAGTGGCGCAACTCTCGCAAGTTCCTTGCACCCCTTTTATTTACATGATCCTGAATTTGTTCGACAAGATACATGATTTCTCTCATTCCTTTAACACCCAATGACGATTCAACATTAGAATCCATTCATGTGGCGTGCCTCCCAAATTCATGGAGTCAGACCGCATTCAAAGAGCTCTTAAATGAACAACATACATTTGGATGGATGGCACTCTCACAGGAAGAGGGCCCCGTTGGGTTTATTTTAGCAAGAGTGTTGAGGAGGGAAGCAGAAATATTAACATTTGCTGTGTTTCCGTCTTTTCAAAGAAAAGGAATTGGCCGCTCACTTCTCAGCAAATTGTTTGCGCATTTGGCGTCTATTAGATGTCTTACTGTATTTTTAGAAGTTGCTGAGAACAATGAACATGCTTATAAGCTTTATCAGTCCTTTGGGTTTACCCAAGTTGGAACACGCCCTGACTACTATCAGCAAGAGGACAAGAGTTTTATTTCTGCGCGCGTGATGATGGGTCATATTAGATTAAAATAGCCATTAATTTGTATAAAAAAAGAAGAGGTTTTACTTTTTATGCACTGAAGTTCTGCGCAGTCGCTTTCCTTTATTGTTTCGCGCTTTTATATAGATCCCAACGCTCCAGATAACCTGTGAAATAACATACCCCCAAAAAGCTGCGCCTATGGAAACGATGGCAACTCCTAAAAGGTAGGCCTTGCCTATAGAACCAAACCACATGAAAAGTTCTCTAAAAAAAACACCTAAAGAGGCCCCTTGCCCGACATTTAACTCGGGAAAAGAAAAGTTATGAGCAGGTTGAAATAATATCAGAGAACCAACCTTATACATAAAAAAATTAATGGGGATAAAAGTAAGAGGATTGTTAAGCCACGTAAGGGCGATGGCGAGGGGAAGATTTGCTGAAAAGTATAAAGACAATAAAGCGGCCCATAGCATTTGAAAAGGGATTGGGAGAAAATTAATAAACAAGCCAATTGCAATGCTTTTGGAGACAGAATGTTTGCTAAACGACCATAAGCTGCTGTGATCTAAGTACTTTACAATACTTTTTAATTTAGGGTTTTTGCCAATAGATTTGGGAGAGGGTAGCCATTTTTTCATGCGACTTTTCATCAACGAGCGATTCCTTGCTTAATAAAATCTATACTAAGTGTTTCAATGTTCTCTCACAATACTTGCTTGCTCAAATAAATTTTATAAATGCCCATTTTTAGGTCAAAACTACACTTTTTGTCGCACATGAAAATGAACTTCATTTAATATCAAAGAGTCTTCTTTGTTCATAATTTCTCTTAACTTCTAACTATTTTAAAAAAAAAAGAATTTTAAAAAAAAAGACTTGTTCTTTTTCTGTATTAGATTTATATATCAAAGACTGAAATATAATAAAGAGGATTTACAAACTATGTCAGAACAACCCATTCGCTTAGAATTGTTAAGTTTAACCGCAGAAATTGTTGCCGCGCATACTTCCAACAATACTGTAGGAATTGGAGATTTACCTAGCGTCATTCAGCAAGTCTTTGTGACTCTTTCTAATCTGAGCACTGATGGTGTTCAAGGTGGACTAACAACACGTCCAAAGCCAGCTGTTCCCATTAATAAATCCATTACTGATGATTATATTGTGTGCTTAGAAGATGGTAAGAAATTGCAAATGCTTAAGCGCCATCTAAAGACCGTCTATAATTTGTCTGTGGAACAGTATCGTGAGAGATGGGGGTTGCCATCTGATTATCCTGTTGTTGCGCCTAACTATGCGAAGCGCAGAAGTGAAATAGCTAAATCGAGTGGTTTGGGCATGTCACGTCATCGTCGTAAGAAATTAAAGGTTGTTGAGAACGTAGATAATATCTCACAAGTTGCTTAACTCTTATTATTAAGAAGCCAGGGTTTAAACCTTCAGAAAATGTTCATCATGTTTTCTTGGTATTAAATTCCTGGCTCTTAATATTTCACATAACGTCAAACACTAGGATCGGATGTTTCCTCAAACTCTTCTGAAAAAAAAGCTCTATATAAAGACATACGGTTGTCAGATGAACGTATACGATTCTGAACGTATGGCCGATATCTTAACTCCCCTTGGATATATTCTTACTGATAATCCCGATGAAGCTGACATGACAATATTAAATACTTGTCATATTAGAGAAAAAGCTGAACAGAAAGTTTTTTCCGATCTCGGGCGATTACGGGACAAAAGAGATGTCCGAAGGTCGCAAGGGGCGGACATGGTCATTGCGGTTGGGGGATGCGTAGCACAAGCCGAAGGAGCTGAAATTATACGTCAAGCTCCGTATGTTGACATTGTGTTTGGCCCGCAGACCTATCATCGACTTCCTGAAATGATTGCCAAAGCAACACGAGCTGCAGAAAAGACGAAAAAGCCAAATCAGAAAAGAGGGCTCGGGATTGTTGATGTTGAATTCCCCTTGGAATCGAAGTTTGACCATTTGCCACAAACAGAGGAATCACGTGCGAGTGCTTTTATCTCAGTCCAAGAAGGGTGTGATAAATTTTGTACATTTTGTGTGGTTCCTTATACGCGGGGAGCAGAATATTCGCGGCCTGTCACAGAAATTTTAAAGGAAGCAAAGCACATGCTTTCTTTAGGAGCTAAGGAAATAACCCTTTTGGGTCAAAATGTAAATGCTTATCATGGCCAAGCACCCCAAGGGACAACTTCTGGTGAGCAAGAATGGGGATTAGGTCGGTTGATTTATGCTTTAGCCGACTTAGGAGTGGAGCGCATTAGATATACCACTTCCCATCCGCGCGATATGGATAAGAATCTCATTGACGCCCACCGAGAAGTTCCAGCACTCATGCCGTTTCTTCATTTACCCGTGCAATCTGGAAGTAATAAAATTCTCGAAGCAATGAACCGTAAACACACCGCTCAGCAATACTTTGCTATCATTGACCAGTTAAAAAGCGCTCGGCCAGACATAGCTCTCTCCTCTGATTTTATTGTTGGTTTTCCGGGTGAGACCGATCAAGATTTTGAGGATACGCTTAGCTTAATACGGAACATAAATTACGCCCAGAGCTATTCATTTAAATATAGCATTCGGCCTGGAACACCCGCAGGAGCTTTAGAAAATCAAATAGAGGAAAATATTAAGGCTGAACGCTTGGCAATTTTACAAGAGTTGGTGAATAAGCAGCAGTTGGCATTTAACCTACAAACCGTTGGAACAACACAGCCGGTCCTTCTTGAAAGAAAAGGGCGCTTAAATGGCCAATTTATTGGGCGTTCTCCCTATATGCAGTCTGTTGTAGTTATGGCTTCTGAGAGATTATTAGGACAGGTTATTGACGTATGTATCGATCAGGCCCATCCTAATAGTATATCGGGAAGTATGGTAACGCATGAAAACGAGAGTTTTTGTATCTGAGAAGATAAAAGGGGATTTATTTGACCGCAGATGTTTCACAGACCATTTTCATAGAATTCGACGATAATCAAGGATTGATGTCCCTTGTTGGTCCACAAGATCGTAACATTAAGCGAATGGAACAAAAATTAAGTGTTTCAATCGCATTACGTGGCAATCAGATTGCTATTACAGGAAATGAGCCTGAAATTACGTATGCTAAATCAGCTCTTCAGTATTTATTTTCGCAATTTTTAAAAGGTAGATCACTTGAAATAGAAGATGTCGATACATCCATTCGACTTGTGAGTGCCTCAGTAACATTTGACCGTGACGGCATTACAAGTGAAGCAGGGGAAATCTCCATTCCCACAAAACGCCGCATTGTGTTTCCCCGTTCTGTTCGTCAAGCAGAATATATTAAAATGATGCAAACCTACGATTTGGTTTTTGGATTAGGTCCTGCTGGAACAGGTAAAACATATCTCGCTGTGGCTTACGGTGTCTCTTTGTTGCTCTCAGGTCAGATCGATAGGATTATTTTATCGAGGCCGGCGGTAGAAGCTGGGGAAAAACTAGGATTTTTGCCAGGGGATATGCGTGAAAAAGTAGACCCCTATTTGAGGCCACTTTATGATGCTATGCATGATATGTTGCCAGCTGAGCAAGTGGTAAAACGGATGAGTAACGGTGAAATTGAAGTTGCTCCCCTTGCTTTTATGAGAGGTCGTACGTTGAGTAATGCTTTCGTCATTTTAGATGAGGCTCAAAATACAACCCCAATTCAAATGAAAATGTTTTTGACACGTCTTGGAATGAATTCTCGTATGGTCATTACTGGGGATCTGACGCAAGTAGATTTACCAGCTGGTGTCTTGTCAGGATTAAAGGATGCCATACGCGCACTTGAAGGTGTTAAGGAAATTGGTTATCTTACTTTTGGTGAGGATGATGTTGTACGTCATTCTCTTGTTTCAAAAATTGTGTATGCTTATGATCAATATACAAAAAATCGACTTAATCAGGTTGACTACTAAGAATGCCAGACCCTGAATCGTCTTATGATATTGCAGTTATTGTGGACAAACCATGCTGGAAAGCACCAGCCTCTCAATGGGAAACTTTAATTCAGCCCGTTGTATTAGAAACATTACGCCAATCGCTTTGGAAAAGCTCTGCAGAAATCAATATTTTATTATCTGACAATGTTGCTGTTCACGAACTTAATAAAAAGTTTCGCGGGATTGATAAACCTACCAATGTCCTATCCTTTCCGAGCTTAGAAGCTGATGAAATCTCTTCTTACAGGAAAGAAAAAACTAAAGATACGATCATTTTAGGGGATATTGTTCTAGCCTTTGAGACTCTGCAACAAGAATCTTTAGAGCAGAATATACTCTTTGAACACCACGTTAAACATCTCATTGTCCATGGGGTTCTCCATCTATTAGGTTATGATCATCAAAAAGAAGAAGATGCCATTAACATGGAATCTTTGGAAGTAAGCATTTTATCTACTTTAAATATCCCAAACCCTTATAAGGAGCATGATAAATACCATGACCACGACTAGTATGCCTGATTCTGAACCGGGACCTACCAGAATTAAAAAATTTTTTTTATGGCTTAAAGAGAAAACACGAGGCTTGGTACGTTCTGACGCAGACAGTAACTTAAGAGAAACCATCGAGGAATTAATTGAAGATAATGAAGATAACCCTTCTATAGATTTAGATGAACGCTTGCTCCTGGGCAATGTTCTGAGTTTACGAGATCTCACAGCAGATGATGTCATGGTTCCTCGGGTAGATATCGTCGCTATTCCTTTGAATATAACGACTTCTGAATTGCTGACGGTGTTAACGCGGTCCCGTCTTTCCCGTGTTCCCGTATATCGAGACAGTTTGGACGATGTTTTCGGCATTATTGAAATAAAAGATGTACTCAGCTGGGCCCTTACAAAAAAAGCATTAAATATAAAGTCACTTGTTAAAGATGTCCTGTTTGTTTCTCCTACAATGCGGACAATGGACTTGCTCTTTAAGATGCGTGAAACAGGAACAAAAATGGCTATGGTTGTCGATGAATTCGGCGGTGTCGATGGCTTGGTAACTTTTCATGATTTAATAGAGGAAATTATCGGAGACATTCAAGACGCTCAAGACCGCTCACCAGTTTATCAACTCGTTGAACGTTCAGATGGAAGCATTTTGGCAGATGCACGTGTGACCCTTGAAGAAATTTCCGAAAAATATGGGGTTAATCTTATTATTGAAGGATTAGAGGATGAAATCGATACCCTCGGGGGGCTTGTCGTAGCACTTGTTGGGCGCGTACCTATCAGGGGGGAGCTTATCACGCACCCTGCAGGACTAGAGATTGAAGTCATTGACGCAGATCCTCGACGTGTAAAACGCCTGAGTCTTAAGGGAATTCAAAAGCTTGTAACGATGGGATCAGACTCAGAATAGTAAAACCCCGTGATATGGGATCACTCGCGTTTGGCCCTAAGAAAATAAAGTTGAAATCAAAATGTCTAATCATGTTAGTGAAATGGTATTAACGCGAAATATTCTCAATGAATTGGGATTTGTGCTTCCTTTAGATGCTAAAATTTTAGATTTTGGATGCGGAGAAGGTGCTGCTGCTTATGCATATCTTAACAAGGGATATGTCAATGTATATGGGTACGATGTTAAAAATTATTTAAATTTACAGAACCCCAGTGATGCGCATCGTTTTTATTTTACGCTAGAGGATTTGGCTAGTTTAAATGGAACATTTGATTTTATTTTTTCAAATCAAGTTTTTGAACATGTTATGGACTATCCTCAAACCATTCATCAAATTTATCAATTATTAAAGCCCGGTGGTATTTCTTTGCATTTTTTTCCTTCAAAGTGGCGCTTAATTGAGCCACATATTTATGTTCCTCTCGCTGGGGCTTTTTCCTCAAGACCCTATTTAAGTCTTTGGGCTAGATTAGGAATACGTAACGAATTTCAGACTCATAGTACCTGGGAAGAGGTAGCGGAAGGGAATCATTCTTTTTGTAAAAATCAACTTAATTACTTGGGCTCTAGGGAAATATATCAAGCATTTAAAGCTTATTTTGATCGTGTTGAATTTCGAGAAGATTTATTTATTAAGCATTCTCCAGGCCGATTAAAAATGCTCCCAAAATTCCTAAAATTAATGCCCGGGCTTGCTGCAGGGCTGCGGACATTTCATTCTCGGTTAGTATTTTTACAAAAATATTAAAGTAATTTCCTAGTTTATTAAATTGGTTTTGTCTTAAGTTATCTTCTTTTTTTCTAACACAATAAAAAGACGAAAACCCAAAATTGATCCCACATAAGGTTCAATTTTTTTCTCCAATTTAAGAAGAGAATTTATGGCACGAGAAGGAATCAATGACCATTTTTTAAATCCACCGGATAAGGGATAAGACCAAAGGCTCATGTAAGAATGCTCTGTTATATGAAGATCGGGAAAGTGATTTAAAAATGAATCCTTATATTTTTTAAATAATAATGTTGGAATGGCTTGGTTGGCATCAAAGGGTTTTCTGTTTTGGGATAAAGTGCCATCCTCCAATGGATTCACATTTAATATGACGGGCTCTTCATGAACGAAGTGATAAAAGAACCAGCTTAAAGGTGTTATCGCTGGATCTATAAGAATAATTTTCCCCCCTGGACGTAATAGCCGAGCTGCTTCGCGAAAAAATTGTACGGGTCTTTCTATATGATGGAGAACATCCACCCCTACAATGTTAGAAAGGCTATTGCTGGAAAAGGGGAGAGCATGTGCATCACATACACAATCTAACCAAGGGGAGAAGATAATGTCCGAAGTTATTACATGGGATAAATATTCTTTTAAGTTTCCTGTTCCTCCTCCTATTTCTAACGTTGTTCCTGAAGTTATATGTTGGAGAATACGATCATAAAAATCTTGATAAACCGCCTTTAATACAGGCTTCTTTTGCCAAATTTCACGGTGATCTTGGAGTGTTTGGACGGACATTTAAACACGCCCATAAATATCTTTAAGACGCACAATATCATCTTCTCCAAGGTAACTTCCTGACTGAACTTCAATTAAATGAAGTTCTATTTTCCCTGGATTTTCTACTGCATGGGGTGTTCCTGCAGGTATATAAATGGATTCATTTTCATGAACAAGTTGGGTTTTCTCACCAATCAGAACTTTAGCCGTACCTGTAACAACAACCCAATGTTCTGCTCTGTGATAATGAATTTGTGTAGATGTTCTAGACTGACTCTTAAGCATCAACCTTTTTACTTTAAATCGTTCACCAAGATCAATTTCTTGATAATAGCCCCAGGGGCGATATACACGTTTATGAAAATCAAGTTCTGAGCGTAAATTATGGCGTAAATGGGTCGTAATTTCTCTCACCTTCTCAGCATCAACTTTATTTGCAACAAGAACAGCATCATTTGAAGCCACAACTATTAGATTTTCTAATCCAATGACAGAAACCAAAACACCGTCACCACGTATGTAGCTATTTTTTACATCTTGGGTAATAACATCTCCAGTGATGGCATTTCCAGAGTCATCTTTTGTATTGAGTTCCCACACCGTTTGCCATGTGCCAACATCCGACCATCCCATGTCATTACATGCAACCACTGCAACATTGCTTTCTTTCTCAATGACCCCGTAGTCAATGGAAATGGTATCACACTTCTCAAACACCTCTTGAGGGATACGAATAAAATCAAGATCGGGTTTTGCGCTCTCAATGGAGGCAAGAGAATGTTTATATGTATTGGGAAGGTGATGTTTAATAGCTTCAAGAAAAAATTTTGCCTTAGCAAAAAAGATTCCACTATTCCAATAGCAGGGAGACTTTAGAAGTGATTTTGCGGTATCCAGGTTTGGTTTTTCAATAAATTTTTGCACGCCGTAAATGTTTGGGGCCAATTCATCTGAGGTTGGTACTATGTACCCATACCCACCTTTAGGACTATCAGGTAAAATACCAAAAATAATAATTTTTCCTTCATCTGCTAAGGGTTTTGCTTGCTCAATAGCTTGCTCTAATACATTTGAATTAATGACGTGATGGTCTGAGGGACAAAAAAGAAGGTATGTTTCTGGGTCTTTAACAAAATGTGCCGCTAAGGCCATAGCAGGAGCCGTATTTTTTGCACAAGGTTCCAGGATAAGGGGGAATTGAGTAATGCCGATTTCATGCATTTGCTCAGCCACCAGAAATCGATAATGTTCGTTGCTGATAATGAGAGAAGGCTCATATTCCGGCTTACAAAGTCGTTGTGCAGTCTGTTGAAGTAAGCTGAGACCTCCCAAGGGTGCTAAAAGCTGTTTGGGGTATGATGTTCGCGACATGGGCCAAAGGCGCGTTCCTCCCCCACCACACAAAATAACAGGTTGAATTTTCATAGTATCCCCTTTGTTAAAAAGTCTTGGTAAGTATTTTTTAATCCTTCATCTAAAGGCGTTCTTGCACTCCATCCTAAATGTGCGATCTTTGAAATATCTAGAAGCTTTCGTGGTGTTCCGTCAGGCTTGGTTGCATCAAAATTTACTTCTCCTTTATAGCCCACAACTTGTGAAATCTTAGCAGCCAAATCTTTTATGGAAATTTCTTTACCAGTTCCAACGTTAATTGCCTGAGAATCTGAATAATTTTTTGCTAAGAATAAACAAGCATCTGCTAAGTCATCGACATGTAAAAACTCACGCAATGGTGTTCCTGTTCCCCACAGATTTACTGTTGGATGTCCATTCATTTTTGCTGTGTGAAATTTTAAAATCAATGCGGGAATAACATGGCTATTTTGGCTATCATAATGGTCACCTGGCCCATAAAGATTGGTGGGCATTATACTAATAAAATCACACTGATATTGTTTTCGAAATGCTTCAATAAGTTTTAAACCCGCAATCTTAGCAATGGCGTACCACTGGTTTGTTTCCTCTAAGGGGCCGGAAAGAAGGGCTTCTTCCGGTATTGGTTGAGGACTCATTCGGGGATAAATACACGAAGAACCTAAAAAAATTAGGCGTTCACTCGTTGATTGATGTGCAGCGTTGATGACATTTTGCTGAATCATTAAATTCTCATAAATGAACTCAGCAGGATAAAGGGTATTTGCCAAGATTCCCCCAACCTTTGCTGCAGCTAGGAAAATCACTTCGGGGCGTTGATCTTTAAACCATTGATTGACTGCGGCTTGATTTTGTAAATCCAATTCCTTGCGTGTGACAGTTAAGATTTGGCATTCTTCTTTTTCGAGAGCACGCGTAAGGGCTTTACCGACCATACCTTGATGACCAGCAATAAATACTTTTTTCCCTTGAAGTTTATAAGTGCCCATCATTAATCCAGTAAAATAGTGCGACGGTTCAAAAAGTTCTTATAATCCTCTTGCACCATTTCGGCAACAAGTTCTGAGAATGTTACTTTGGGAATCCATCCCAATTTTGTTTTTGCTTTTGTGGCATCTCCGATTAATATATCAACCTCAGTGGGACGGAAAAGGGCGGGGTTAATACCAATGACTTTTTCTTTTGTATCAGTGCGAACAGCAATTTCATTCACACCTTCGTGCATCCATTGGAGAGGGATGTTTACAACTTTAAATGCTGCTTCCACAAATTCTCTTACAGAGTGAGTTTGCCCTGTTGCAATGACATAATCATCGGCAGCTGGCTGTTGAGTTATGAGCCACATAGCTTCTACATAATCTTTTGCATGTCCCCAATCACGTTTGGCTTCCAAATTCCCAAGAAGAATAGGGTTTTTCGATCCATGAAGAATGTTAGCAAGTCCCAATGTAATTTTCCGGGTAACAAATGTTTCCCCTCTCTGTGAACTTTCGTGGTTAAATAAAATGCCATTGGATGCATGAATGTTATAGGCTTCTCGGTAGTTTACTGTAACCCAATAAGAATATAATTTTGCAGCTGCGTAGGGGCTGCGGGGATAAAAGGGTGTTGTTTCTGTTTGCGGAATTTCTTGTACTTTTCCATATAATTCTGATGTGGATGCCTGGTAATAGCGTACCTTATCTGTCAACTTAAGAATGCGAATAGCTTCTAGTAAACGCAAAGGCCCTACGGCATCAGCATTGGCAGTATATTCAGGCGTCTCAAAACTTACGGCAACATGACTTTGTGCCGCCATGTTATAAATTTCATTTGGAGAAATTTCATTTATGAGACGTATTAAATTTGAGGTGTCGGTCATATCGCCGTAATGAAGAATAAAGTGTGGGTTTCTTTCTAGCCCATTAAGTCGTTCAGTTGTATTGATGGAGGATCTGCGAAGCAATCCATGAACTTGATACCCTTTTTCAAGTAAAAGGTGGCTTAAATAAGCGCCGTCTTGGCCATTGACCCCAGTAATAAATGCTCGTTTCATCCGTGTGGGAGCTCCATAACGTTGTTAGCTTTGTGAATTCTTTTATATTCCTTATCAATTATACTCGCTCGAATCACTATCCATTCCGAGCGTACATTTAATATATGATCTTCAGCAAGAATCCATCTAAATGAGTGAGAAATATAATCGTAAATAAGCAACAAAACAAGATTATTATTCTTGAAAGTATAAACGATTCTCCTTAGTTCCTCGGCAATCTGATTATCTGACCATGCATAAATATTCCATCCATTTCGAATGTTATCTTTGGACTCAGACCGAAAATGAAAACCAGGGTGTGTATTAATAAATAAATATGGCTGTTTATTGGGATTGTAAGTAAGAATTGTTGATTCATTTGGAAGCAAGTCCGCCTGTAACGAAGGAATATATGGAGGAGGGTTTTTTATAAGAATTTTATGGCCAACTGTAGCTGCCATGATGAGGGGGACTACACTGGCAAGGACCCAATTATTTTCAATTCTTTTTGTCTCTTGTCTTGCAGATGGTCTTAAAAATGCGAACCCAAGTAAAGCCCCCATAAAGGGAATAGCTACAGCGAACGTGCGCATTCCACCATCTTTAAAAACAACCATTGCAGAGGCCACTATGCCACAAAATATTAACAATAATAATAAGAAAGCTCGAGGAAAGAGAAGGCGTTGACGATATATCCGCATCGCCATAAACAACCAAAAAACACATGAAGCGACCTTAGTTATGAGGAGGAATATGCCTGTGCCAAACGCAAACTGGATAATGAACCAGCTGAAGAATCCGCGCAGGTATTTTGCCATACCGAGCACAAGATTAAATGGATTTTCTTTAAAAGCATTCCATGATTCCGAATAAAATATTTTTGTGAGCTGCGTTTCGTTTAGACCAGAAATCAGGGTAACCATATGGGGATCGTTATATGCAGATAACCAGCCGCGTCCCCCTGTTACGAGACCATATAAAGTTGAACCGAAATTCGCATAAACCAATCCCGAACCAGAAGGTTCTCCGTAAAAAGGTGAAAGCATACTTATGAAAACAAACGGAAGGAAAAAAGAAATAAAACTTATGAAAGTATCTTGAGTGCGGGAGTGTGTAAATGGTTCCCAAAACACAAGAACTAAAAGGGCAAGAGGAATAAAGTTAGGCCCTGCTCGTGCACTTAAAGCAACGGCGAGTATAGCCATGCCACAATTATAAATGCTTCTCTTTTTTTGGAGCCACCCATTCCACAATAATACACAACTGAAAAGGCCTAAAGTTAAACCAAGAGTTTCTGAAAGAGTTGTTTGAATATAGGCTTGGATATAATAATAAATAAAAAAGAGAGAAGTGAGTGTAGCAAGTGTGCCCATTTCCTTACGTAAAGTATTTAAATAGAAAGCTAGGGCTAAAGCACATAAACTGGCTTGCGCTATTAAGCAATACCAAAAATTTCCATAGGTAAGTTTCAAATAGAAAGCCAGAAGGAGAGTCGTAAGTGGTCTGCGCATGTTCCAAGGATCAAGAAGATTAAATTCATTAAATTTCTGTGCACCTAGAAGATAAATTTCAGCATCTGAATAGGGGATAATTCCACCGATGGCACTATAGCGGCCTTCTAAATTAGTGGGCAGTGGAAAACCAAACCATGCATTGAGGAGAGGAAGACCTATGGCGAGTATTGCGAGAAGGCTCCAGATTAAGCTTGATTTAGAAAAAAAGCTTAAGTTTCTTATATGCATATAACACCATTTTTAATAATATAACGCCATGTCGCCATCGAGAAATTTGTGTCGTCCCATAAGACCTCGCCCGATATCGAATGGGAACCTCTGTTACTTTTAAATTGAGCTTGGAAGCAGCAAAAATAAGTTCAAAATCCCCGAAAGGATCAAAGTCGCCAAAAAATTTTCGTTGTTCAATCATGCGTTTATAGTCTTTTGCAAAAAATACTTTTGTCCCGCAGAGGGTGTCTGTAAAACGTTGAGAAAGAAGATAAGAGAAAATCCATGAAAATCCCTTGTTAGCAATAAAATTAAAAAATTGCATTGCCTGATCTTCCATAGGATAGATCAGACGAGTACCACATACAAATTCTCCCTGCCCAGAGGCAATAACATTATAAAATTTTGGCATTTGTTCAGGTGGAGTGGTTAAATCTCCATCCAAAATCATAAGAATATCTCCACGACTTTTAGAAAAGCCCAAATGCACAGCATCAGCTTTTCCTTTACCATTTTGTTGGAAAGCTTTGATATCTAAGTGTGGATATTTTTCTTTGATGCGCAAAATTTCTTCCCATGTTCCATCTTTGCTATTCCCCTCAACATAAATAATTTCAAGATCTTTGCAAAAGAGAGGAAGTCGCTGGACTGCGGGTTCAATATTACCTTTCTCATTTCTACAAGGGATAACGACCGTAGTGGAATACGCGTGAGGAATATAAGTTGGACGTAACCGTGCAACCACATAAGATCTAAGACACAATTTACGGATACCAGGGAGTGTTGCGATAAACTTATTAATAAGCGTATCAAGACCAAGCATGGGTATGGGGATGAGTTGTTGATATTCCTTACGAATGACCTCAAATCCAGAAAGTTCAACAATTTTTTCTATATCCCCAGTTGATAAAAAATTTTGGGGAGGTTGAGGAACTTTAATTTTTAAAAACTCTGCCACCTTAACAAGAAATTCCCAATGCTTCGTATAATATGATATAACAATGCGCGTTTGGGGAGTACAATATGGAACTAAGTTTTCAAGGACAAGCTGTATATCGTCAAAAAGACCAATAACATCTGAAATAATAATGACATCAAACGATTTACCCTTTTCGATGGGAAGGGGGGATTCTGCGTCAAAAGTATAAAATGAAAGATTTTGATGGCGAGATTGTGCCAATACAGTCATCTGAGGGCTTAAATCTATTCCGACACCTGTTTTAGGATTAACGCTGGCAAGCAAGTCCCCATTTCCACATCCAATTTCCAGGACATTGAGGTGAGGCTCAATTAAAAATCGATGGTAGTCTTGGTCCTGAGTATGAAATTTTCGATTAAAAACATTTAATTGCTTGATTTTATTGAAATTTTTATCAATGTATTCAAGGATCTGTGCTTTTCGAGGTGATAAAACTGCATTTGCTTGATTTAAAGACATAAAATATTGCGTACCAGTTTCTATGTGTCGTTTCTTCAGCAGTAAAGCTTATTTCTGCCTTACATTTCAATAGCGAAGTAGCATAAAGTCATCAAAATTATAGCTTTTCATATGAAAATTAGGTAAAACAAACTATATTTTTCAAAAAGGTTCATATTTCATGTCTTTAAATGTTTTGATTCTCGGTGTGAATGGTTTTATCGGAAGTGCTTTAACGGAAGCTATTCTGAAGGAAAAATCCTGGCAAGTGTATGGAATGGATATGGGGACGGACAAGTTAGAGGGGTCCTTAGGTCAGTCACGCTTTCATTTTGTAGAGGGTGATATAACCATTAACAAAGAATGGATTGAGTACCATATAAAAAAATGTGATGTGGTTCTTCCCCTTGTTGCCATAGCAACCCCTGCATTATATGTTCAAGACCCTCTACGTGTTTTCGAATTAGATTTTGAAGCGAATTTAGAAATAGTTCGCAAAGCTGTTCTTTATAAAAAACGTGTTATTTTCCCCTCAACATCTGAAGTTTATGGAATGTCCCAAGATGATGCTTTTGATGAAGAAACATCATCACTTGTTTTGGGCCCTATTCATAAACAACGTTGGATTTATTCTTGCTCAAAGCAACTTCTTGATCGGGTGATTTATGCTTACGGCGTACGTGATGGCTTGGACTATACGCTTTTCCGTCCCTTTAATTGGGTTGGCCCCAAGTTAGATAGTATTTTTTCAACGAAAGAAGGTTCTTCACGTGTGGTTACCCAGTTTATTTCTGATATTCTGCATAAAGGTGAAATAAAGCTGGTTGATGGTGGTCAACAGCGCCGTTCTTTCACAGATATTGATGACGGAATTGCAGCCTTGATGAAAATTATTGAAAATAAAGACAACTGTGCTACTGCACGCATTTTTAATCTTGGCAATCCCAACAATGACGTTTCAATCAAAGAATTGGCTCATATGCTTATCGATCTTATTAAGGAATATCCTTCTTATAGCAAGATTGCTGAGAGCACAAAAGTTACCGCAATAGATTCTACAGCTCACTATGGTGTTCATTATCAAGATATTAATCGTCGTGTTCCTTCCATTAAGAATGCTCAGACTCATTTAGGATGGACACCGAAGATTGGTTTAAGGGATGCTTTAAAAAAGACGTTGGATTATCACCTCAACAAACCAACTGCTGCTCTAAGTGACAAAGAAGCAGCCTAAGATCTTTTTATAGAATAGCTAAGGATAGATTATGAATTATAAGAATTCTAAATGCCGACTCTCCTTGTTCATTTTCTTGATTGTAATCACCCCACCAAGTGGGGTTGCAGAGGAAATAGTAAAGCAGGAGCACCTTTCTCCTCAGGTAATCGATTCTCTATCAACAGAGCAAGATATTCAACAAAACCTTCCCGAGGGGTGGCCAAAGACAGGTCTCCTTGTTTTTCCTGAAGCCGGGAGAGATCCCTGGATTAAAGCTATACGGAGTGCGAAGACTTCTATTAAAATGGCTGCCTATAGGCTCTCCGACCAGGCAATCGTTGATACCCTTGTTGCCATTGCCCAAGAAGGAAAAGTCAAAGTTAGCTTGCTCATACAACCTGAGACTTTTCAGCATGATAAATCAGGAACAGATCTTTCTCCCCTTAAAATGCTTAAACAAAAAGGCATAAAAGTTTATCATCTTTCTGCGCGTTTTAATCAAGCACACTACAAAATGATCCTTGTGGATGAAAAATGGGCAATGGTGAGCTCAGGAAATCTTGATGCTTCATCTTTTGATGGTATAAAAGATATAAGTAATGAACCTTGCCGAGATTTCGCGCTCACTGTTACAAATGCCGCAATGGTAAAAGAATTATCCAGAATGTTCGACGCGGATATTTCAGATGCCCGCACATGGTCAAAACATCCGCAACTTGTTTGGGGGCCAGATAATCAGAGAAGCATTTTCTTACAAATGATCACTTCAGCAAAAAAATCTATTCGTATTTATCAGCAAGATTTCCAGGATGTGGGTTTAGCGCAAGCAGTTGCAGGGGCAGCCCGTGCAGGTGTAAACGTTGAAGTTATCATGATGCCTTTTCCTTTCAGTAAGAAAGAAGATAAAAACATTCCCAATCAAGACCTCATTCGTAACGCTGGTGGAAAAGTTTATCTTCATTTACGCCATTACATGCATGCAAAAGCTATGATTATTGATGACCAAATCATGTATGTTGGGTCTTGTAATTTCTATCCTCCTTCACTCGATCAGACGCGCGAACTTGGGTTGTTGACAAGCAGTCGTGAGCAAATTGAGGAAGTGACGACGATCTTTGAGAAGGATCGATCTTAAGCTTTCATTTTTATATAACTTTAAGAAAATGAGTTTACCATAATTAAATGACAATTCGTTTAGCCATAAAGATTGATATTGATACAGAAAAGGGGACCAGAGAAGGGGTCCCGGGACTGTTAAAATTATTAGATCTCTATAATATAAAAGCTACCTTTTTATTTTCGTTAGGTCCTGATAATACTGGCCGTGCCATTCGACGTATTTTTCGACCAGGCTTTCTAAAAAAAGTAAATCGTACTTCTGTTTTAAAAGTCTATGGAGCTCGTACTCTGCTTAATGGCATTTTATGGCCAGGTCCTCATATTGCTCGGCGCCATTATGGGCAAATGCAAGAAGTGCGAGAGAGCGGACATGAAGTTGGTATTCATTGTTATGATCACATCCGATGGCAAGATGGTTTAGAAAAAATGACCATGCGGCAGGTACGGGAAGAACTTGAGCGAGCATGTTCCTCTTTTCGAGAAGTTTTTAAAACAGAAGCAAGAACAGCGGGCGCTGCTGGATGGCAAGCAAATCACTTTAGTTTTCAAGCCTACGATGAGGCAGGCTTTTTATATGGAAGTGATTGCCGCGGAACAACCCCATTTTTTCCTCAAGTTGGGCAGAAGGTTTTTCGTACCTTGCAAATTCCCACAACCTTACCAACTTTAGATGAATTAATGGGACGCCCAAATTATCCATTAGAGAATCTTGCCGAGCATTTTGTTAGTCTTTTGCAGCCAAGTCAACTCAACGTACTAACTATTCATGCTGAATTAGAGGGAATGCTGTATAAAAATTGGTTTGAGGAATTTTTAAAAACATGCCAAGCAAAAAGGGTGGAATTTGTTTTACTGTCAGATAGTGCAGAAAGTCTTTTATCGAGAGGTGATAGTATACCGATCTGTAAAGTCGTCCAATCAGAAATTGATGGTCGTTCTGGTACATTGGCTTTACAAGGAGCACAGGTTAAGTAATAAGCAAAAGGATTTTCATTAATTGAGTGAGTCAGATACTAAAGACGTGTAAAAATTTGCATATAAGTTTTGTAAAAGATGATCTTCCTATGTTAGGCTTTTTATCATGGAATATGAGATTGGCCTAACGAAAATAACGCTTGTTATTGTTGCTGCCCTTATGGGTGGTCTCGGTTTTGCGCGCTTAAAACAACCTCCAATCCTAGGATATATTCTTGCTGGAATTTTATTGGGGCCATCCGGCTTAGGGTTTATTAAATCTCGCGAGCCTGTGGCCTTGCTGGCTGAATTAGGAGTTTTATTGCTCCTCTTTGTAATCGGCATGGATCTAAGCTTGCGTACTTTCAAAAAGGTATGGGTTGTCAGCACACTGTGTACGATTTTCCAATTGGCAGCGAGTATTATCATCACAGCATTTATTGCCAAAATGTTTGGGTGGTCATTAGGCCTTTCTCTTTTGCTGGGCTTTGTCCTATCGCTTTCATCAACAGCGGTTGTGGTTAAAATGCTGGAAAGCATCGGTGAAATAAGAACTGATGCCGGCCAAACTGCAATAGGTGTTCTCATTGCACAAGATTTAGCTATCGTTCCCATGATTCTCATTCTGCACAATCTAGATAAGTCTTGGTACGATCCAAGCTTTGTTTTTAAAATTATATTATCTATAGGCCTTATTGTGGGTCTCATTGTTTATTTGGGAAGAAGACAACGTGTCCGTCTTCCTCTCACGCAGATCATTGCAGGGGAAAAAGACCTTATGCCCCTTGTCAGCTTAACGTTTTGTTTTGCTGCAGCTGCAATTTCAGGTTTAATTGGATTATCTGCAGCTTACGGCGCATTTTTAGCAGGCCTCGTTTTAGGAAATACCCATGAACGCCTCATCATGTTGGAGACAACGAATCCTATTCAGAGCATATTGATGATGGTTTTTTTCCTCTCTATTGGATTGCTGTTAGATATCCACTTTGTATGGGAAAATATTGTTATTGTGGTTGTCCTTCTCTTCATTTTGACCATTGGCAAAACAGCCATAAATATAGGTATTTTACACTTACTCCGTCTCCCTTGGTCTCAAGCTTTTTTAATTGGGGTTGTTTTAGCACAGATCGGAGAATTTGCTTTTCTTTTATCGACCGTGGGATATGAAACAAAAATCATCAATGATTTCGGTGAAAAACTCATCATTGCATTAACAGTTCTTTCTTTGTCGTTGAGCCCCCTTTGGCTAACAGCTGCTCGCAAATTGCACACTTTGGCAGATAGCAGTACAATTAATCTGACAACAATTTTACATTTCCTCTTTAGTCGAAAAGCTGGTATTTTACGGCACGTAACAAAGAATCCATTGAGAAAGAAGCTGTCTTCTCGTAAAGATAAGCGCATACAATAAAAAAAGAATATATGTGATGCCTGATTTTGTTCTTGAACAGCGTTCTCTTTCTCCTGTCATTGGCATTGATGAGGCAGGGTGCGGCCCGTGGGCTGGTCCTGTTGTTGCCGCTGCCTTTGCCTTTCTAGATCCAGCAGGGATAAATGCAGAGCATTTAAAGCTTATTAGTGATTCAAAACAGTTGTCTGTAGCACGCCGTGAAATGGCCTATACACAGTTAATATCTTGGCCCGATACATACTATGGAATTGGGTATGCAACAGTTGAGGAAATTGATAGCTTGAACATTGGTCAGGCAACGCGTTTAGCTATGTCTAGGGCTGTGAGTCAATTACGGGTTCAGCCAGGAACAGCATTGGTGGATGGTATTCGCATGCCAGAATTACCCTGTTTTGTAAAGTCTGTCATCAAAGGCGATCAAAAAAGCTATTCAATTGCAGCTGCATCGATTATTGCTAAAGTTACACGTGATCGCATTATGGCTGATTTGCATCAAGAGTATCCAGAATATGGCTGGGTGAAAAATGCAGGCTATGGAACCGCAGATCATCAAAAGGCTTTACACCTTTATGGCGTTACTCCTCACCATCGACGCTCTTATGCCCCAATTGCAAAATTACTTAAATCTGCCGTTTAACTATATCCATTTCCGAATATCCGAAGGTTTACTAATATAATACCCTTGAAGGTAATCTACATTTTCTTGGGCTAAAATAGTTGCAGTTTCAATATCTTCGACTCCTTCGGCAACACATTTAATGCCCAGTGGTTGAGTAAGTGCAAGGATGGCGCGAATAAAATTTCTATTGGTGGATTCAGCATTTAAATTCCTTACAAATTGTGAATCAATTTTAACCACTTTAACCAAATCAGATTTTAAATGCATAAGAGACATATAACCGGCTCCAAAGTCATCAATGGAAATTTGGCACCCTAAGTCATTTAAGTGGGTCATAAATTGTATTGATTCTTCAATATCATAGAAAACAGAGGTTTCTGTTAACTCAACAATAAGTCTTCCTCTCAGATCTGGACGTGCGGTCATATGGGCTTTTAGGGTATTCAACCATGTAGGGTCACTGGCTGTAATGGCGGAAACATTAAGGGCTAACTTTAAATTTCGGTCATTCCTGAGCTCTTGGATAACCAGATGCTGAATTTTTTGATCTATCAATTGAATTAATCCAGCTTTTTCGCACCGAGAAATGAAGTGTGCCGCAGGGATGATTTTTCCCTCATTGTCTATAACACGTGCAAGGCATTCATAATAGTTTAGTGTCTTAGACTGCGTTTCTATAATGGGCTGAAAAGCAAGGAACAGACGATTATCTAAGACAGCCTGATGAATGAGAGGAATAAGATCATTTTGATATTCTGGAAGAGCTTCAATATTCCCAAGGGCGGTTGTGCGCATGGTTTTAATACGGTGGAGGGCGCTTTTTGCTAATTGGATCTCATGTTCGAAGGCTTTTAATGTTTGTGTGAGACTTTTTGTAAAAAGAAAAGACCCTTTTACAAAAGCAAGAGCTCCATCCAGAGTGCTTGCAATTTGAAAACAGCGCCGATTAAGAATGGTTTGGAGTGAATGTTGGGTCCATTGAAGAAAATGATCATCACAATCATCCAGACAAATGATCCAAGAGTCAGGCGCATACCTAAATATAGTGTCTGTGGAACGTACAGTCTTTTTGAGCAGAGGAAGTAATTTACTTGTCATATCGGCTATATGATTGTGTTGGTCGCTCATATGATCCAATACGACAATAATAAAGCCATATTGCTTTTGGAAACGGGCAGAGTAATTCAATACATGCTCGAGAGCTGTTGTTGAAAAATAGCTGGATAGAGCATTCATCGTCATGTTATTAACAGTTGTTCAACCTTTCCAACCCTAGAATAAGTGATGAAACGTTAACAATGTTTGAACGTTTGGGCTTGTCATTATCTAAAGAGTGGGATATTTTCTGTGTTTATGATTTGTAATTTTACTTTTTTTTAAATGGACCCAATACAATGGAAAAGAAGATTCCAATGACGGAAAAAAGCTATCTACAGCTTCAAGAAGAGCTACGCCACTTAAAGCAAGTGGAAAGGCCTGCTGTTATCCGCGCTATATCTGATGCAAGGGAGCATGGGGATTTATCGGAAAATGCGGAATACCATGCGGCTAAGGATCGCCAAGGGTTTATAGAGGGGCGCATTGCAGAGCTTGAGAGTAAAATTAGCCTAGCGGAAGTTATTGATGTTTCTAAACTTTCTGGAAAACATATTAAATTTGGTGCAACCATTACATTAGTAGATGAAGACACAGAAGAAAAGCATACTTATCAAATCGTTGGGGGGGATGAAGCAGACGTTCGAAAGAAGAAGTTGTCAATTACTTCTCCTCTCGCGCGTGCATTAATCGGCAAAACAATTGGAGATATGGTTGAAGTAGCCGCACCGAGCGGAAGCCGGGCCTATACTATTTTAAAAGTAGAATATGTATAAAAATCTATCTTTATTTAAATAATATTTTTGTTTTCTGAATATTTACATCTTTTTATTTAAGAAGATGTGTCAATCCATTCCAATATTTTGTTTTTAGATTGAAGGCCTACTTTTGTAGAAACGGCAGAACCATTTTTAAAGAGCGCTAACGTAGGAATACTTCTCACCCCAAATTGGGCTGGCATTGTGGGATTTTCATCAATATTAAGCTTTAATATTTTGACCTTACCAGAACGCTCGTTGGCAATTTCTTCTAAAATTGGCGCAAGTGCTCGACAAGGACCACACCATTCTGCCCAAAAATCAACAATAACGGGAATTTCTGATTGTAAGACATCCTGTGTAAAATTTCCATCAGTTGTATGGTTTAATGTTGACATTTCATTTCCTTTCTAAACTCAAAATGCATTTTATTATAGTATCCTTCTTAGTTTAATCAATACCATGCTCTTTAATGTAATTCTACCCTTAGAATGCATGTTGGAGCGTTTGTGACCAAATGAAAGACACCCTCCTTAACACACGAGTGAGGAGAAGAGTTTTTTCCCTCTGTTACTTGAATTTGGCCTGTAAGTGGGCTGCTTTCACCTGCCTTTGTTTTAAGCATTGAAGCTTGTTGAGGCGTTAGCAAACCAGCTTTTTCTGGTCCAGATAAAATTAAGAGGATTTTTTTAGATAAAGGATCTGTTTCCACAGTGAAATTCCCCCCAAGCTTTGAGGAAGGGGCAGCCGAATTTGAGAGATGTCCAGCTTTTGCTAAATGAACCCAAAATTGCGCAGATTCACCAGCCGTAAGAACACCGTCTCCCTTTCCATTTTGAACACCTTCTCCGAAACGAGTTGAGGCCAGGGAGTCATTACCGGGCCATTGCCCGAAAGTATCATGATATAATACGGCAGCAGTCCGAACACGTTCAATGTCATTTAATACAGCCCTTACCTTTGCTGCTTCCATGATATTTTGGCCTTTTAAAATGGCACCAGCAAGAATACCGATGACAATTAATACAAGAGCCATCTCAATTAAACTAAAACCTGGTAAATTCTTATATTTCATACGGGAGATCCTTTTTAAAATTTGTTTAAACTCTGTTTGTTTTTTGTTAGTCTCTCAACACTTAAGGCAGGAGATTTCTTTGGTAAGACTTTATTGTCCTCATAACCTTTTTCTGAATTTAGAATTGAGTCTAGATGAAAAACAGATCCATTATCTGCGACATGTCTTACGTGCGACTGTTGGTCATCGTTTCAATGTTTTTAATGAACGAGACGGAGAATGGTTGGCGGAGATAACCGCTCTGGCTAAAGCTGAAGCGGAGATTAAAGTTATTTCACACCTGAGACCAGCGACTCTGCCTCCAGATATATCATTGGTGTTTGCTCTTATTAAGCATGATCCATTATCTTTTTTGATTGAAAAGGCCACAGAATTGGGTGTACGTCAATTTTATCCTATTACCACTGACCGCTGCAATATTTCTAGACTTAATGAAGATCGCTTAAAAAGTAATATACTTGATGCTTCACAGCAATGTGAACGCTTTGATATTCCGACTCTTCACCCTCTTAACACCTTGAAAAAAACCCTCTCTGCGTGGTTGCCTGCAGTTCCTTTATTCGTTTGCCAGGAACGGGGTGAGGCTGCTCCACTTTTACAAAAGCTTTCTACGTTATCTACCTCGGATCCCATTGGGTTTTTAATTGGCCCTGAAGGTGGGTTAAGCGAAGCAGAAATGGCCGTATTGAACGCTGTTTCTTTTACACGATTTGTTAAGTTAGGCTCACGCATTTTACGAGCAGAAACAGCCGCACTCTCAGCAGTTGCCTGCTATCAAGCTTTTGCGGGAGACTGGAAAGTTTAATAGAAGTTTGAAACTTTCCAGAATCCCTCGTTTGGTACTCTTTTTCCTATCTTTCTCTAAAGGAGGTTTTAAGAGCGTTATAAACGGGTTTGATGAGGTATTGTAGTAATGTTTTACTTCCTGTGTGTATATCAGCTTGCACTGTCATACCAACCGCAAGTTTATTTAGATTAGGGTTATGTCCTACGTAAAGCTGATCTAAAGAGATATACGATTTATAGTATGGCTTTTTATCATCATCCACAAAGGTTGATGCTGAAATTGATTTTAACTTTCCAGCAACACTCCCATAACGAGAAAAATCATAGGCAGAAACTTTAATTGTAACGTTCTGGCCAATTTGTGTATTTCCAACATCTCTAGGATTAATTTGGGCTTCGACTTCCATTGCATTTTCAGGAACAATTTGCATGATTTCTTCACCAGGCTGGATGACACCTTTTAATGTATTTGTTTTTAAACCCTTGATTATACCCGCAACAGGAGCCCTGATTTCTAATCGATTGACACGATCTTGGAGTTTATGTAAGGCTTCTTTTACCTGCGCAATTTCAGCTGTAACGTTACCCATTTCTGTTAGAGCCTCGTTACGTAAGCGTGTACCTAATTCAGTGAGTTTATTCACAGATTCTGCTATTGCTTGTTCTGTTTGATGCTTTTGATTCAAAACCTGATTTAATTCTTTTCTAATTCTGGAAACGCTTTCCTCTGCGCTGCGATATTCTGTTCCTGTTTTTAATCGCTTGTTATAAAGATTTTTTGACACATCTCGCTGTTCTGTTAATACTTCCATTTGTAATTTTATGTCTCTTTCTTGTCCTTCTTGAATGGCGAGGAGAGCTTCCTGTTGCTTTTGTTGCTGCTCAATAACAGATCGTTGGTCATTTTGGTTTTTAATCTGCATATCATAGATGGCTTGTTGGTCGTTCACGAGATTTTCGTATACACTTGGAAATTCAGAAAAATTTGGTCTTTGTCCTGAGCCAATTGCCCTCAACCTTTCAGCCTTAATTTTTAAACCAGCTTCTCTGGCTAGGGTTTGTTCTAATTCAGAATCTGCTCCTTTGCCATCAAGTGTAACAAGAAGTTGTCCGGCTTTAACCGCTTCACCCTCTTTCACTTTGATATCATTAATTATTCCGCCCTCGAGATGCTGTACGGATTTAATGAAGCCGGTGGGAATGATATGGCCACTTGCGGTTGCCACTTCATCAATGGGTGTGATTGCTGCCCAAGCAATAAAAACAAAAACAATTGAACAAGCGATTACAATATTCATTCGGCTGCTATGGGGTGGGCGTCCCTCCTCAATGTGGAGTGATCGATTAAGGGAAGGAACGTGATAATTGCTTTTTTCTTTTCTAGTTGACGTAAGATCTATTGGATTTTTTGGAGTTTCATCCGTCATTTTGCTTCTCCACTAATAATGCTAAGGACTTTTTCTTTTGGACCAAAAACTTGCATATTTCCTGCTCGTAAGGACAAAACTCGGTCTGCCAAATTAATGAGACTTGGCCTGTGTGTAACAATAAGAACAGTTTTTTTCCCTCTGAATTCCTTAATTGTTTGACGCAAGATTTCGTCTCCTTCTTGATCTAAAGTGTTGCCAGGTTCGTCCATAATAATAATGTTTGATTTACGGATGTAGGCTCTGGCTAAATTGAGCTTTTGTAAAAATCCTGAAGAAAAAATGTTCATGACTTGCTTATCAATACGTGTCTCAAAGCCCTCTGGTAATGTCATGATTTGTGAGAGGAGACCCGCTTGTTCTACGGCTTGGATCATCCTTTCTTCAGTCGCTTCAGGTGCTCCAAAGAGTAAGTTTTGTGCAAGCGTTCCATGAAAAAATTGGTTTTGTTGTGGAACATAAGCTATTGATTGCCTTAAAATCATTGGATCAAATTGACGAATATCAATTCCATCAAAGGTTATAGATCCTGCTTGAGGATAATAAAAACCTAAAAGCAGCTTTATCAAGGTTGTTTTTCCTGATCCATTTTGCCCAACAATGGCGACAATCTCTCCAGGTTTGGCTTCCATGATGATCCCTTGTAAGGCTGGGGTGGAGTCTTGTGGATATCGAAATCCAACATTTTGAATACGAATCAAGCCCTCGAATTGTTGTGGGTCTCCCATAAGGTTATGTCGTTCCATAGGCATGCTCATGAGGCGGTTGATATGCCCTAAACTTTCCATTACCTGATCAAAACGTCCTAAGATCATGAAAGCGCTTTGGAGGGGGGCAAGTGCACGCCATACTAAAAGAACAACAGCAATTAATGCTCCCACAGACATATCATTGTTAGTGACTCTTACTGCTCCCCAGACAATGGCAGTTAATCCTGCAATTTTCATAATTGTTTGGCTGAGGTTTATAGATAACGAAGAAAGGAGCTCAGATTTCTTTTGCGCCATGGAGAGGGATGCACTTACATCCTGAAAACGATCAACCCATGTTTTTTCTGCAGCCAAATGTTTAATGGTTGTTAAATGAGAAGTTCCTTCAAGCAAGAACTTCCGGCGCTCGATAGAAGCTTGGGACATTTTTTGGGTTGCCCGTCGTAAAATGGGAAACATAATAATGGCCAGCACAATAAAAATAAAGAGCATGAGAAGAGGAACCAGCACAATGGGTCCTGCAATCATAAACAAGACAATCAAGAAAACGATCATGAAAGGCCCTTCGAGAAGAATCTGGGCTATAGGGCCGGTAAATACTTCACGTACACTATCAAATTGGCGCAACCGAGATACCTGACCTGCTACTGAAGCTCCCTCGACGAGGGACATGGGTAAGCTGATTACATGGCGGACAACTTCTGTGCCAATGATCATATCCAACCGTGCTCCAAGATATGACAACGCCCTATTCTGGATGATATGAACAAATTGTATACAGCATAAAGCCAGAACCAAGCCCAGGACAAAGTATCCCAATGTTATTGCCGATCTGGAGGGAACAACTTCGTCATAAATAGACATAATAAAAACAAACGAGCTCAAACTGAGCAAGCTTGTTAAAAAGCCCAAACCCATCAACCAATAAATAAAAGAATGAAAGCGAGTCATGATACTTGTTAGCCAGCTTTCATTTTTAACAACTTCCTCTGGTTGTTGGTAAAAAGTATAAATTGTTCCCCTTGACCACATGCTCTCTGTGAGTGTTATTTTTTGATTATTTCGGCAATCAATTGCTTGAATGGTGTTTTCTTCTCTTTCGCACAAGACATAAACTTCTCCTGAATTGCCGACAAATAAGCAAGGCAAGAGCTGCCCAGGCACATGACTTAGGCTTATTTTTTGATTTTTGCTTGTATAACCTAAATTTGCCATAAGATTGCGCAAATCAGTTAAAGTAATATTATTTTTTAAATAGGGGATAGCTTCAAATATACGGCGGGCATGACCATGCCACCCTAAGGTTTCAAGTAAAGGCATCACGCAATCATAGTAATTAAATTGTTTGGTCATTAATCAATCCCCAATGATTCAGATGATGAAGCAGAGAGCGAACCAGAGATGCCATTCTTTGTACTTTTTTCTTTTTTAGAAGAATCATCACTCTCCTTCTGATCTTCATTGTTTTTATTGTTTTGTGATAAGCTGGATGTCTGAGTTTTTAAGTTGTGAATTTCTGCAGCATGGGAAAGAGAGAGAAGCTTCTTAGGTCTTAGCAGTCCGTCTGACAATTCATAGGAAGCATCTGCCAACTCTTGGATAGAAGGCCTATGCGTTACAAATACCACCGTTACTTCTCCATGAAGTGTTTGTAAAACCTGCTTGAGCAATTGGTCACCCTCTTCATCTAAGGATGTATTGGCCTCATCTAAAATGAGTATTTTTGGTCGATTTACCAGTGCGCGGACCAAGCAAATACGTTGATGGATACCGTCAGGTAATAAGAGAAAGAGTTGATCTCCAACTTTAGTATCATATCCTAAGGGGAGACGATGAATCCAGCTATCTAGCCCAAGCTGTCTCGAAAGACTTAAAGCATCGTCTACATAGGCTGCTCCTCGATACATGGTCATATTTTCTAAGATCGTTCCTTGAAAAAGGATGCCTTTTGGAGGAATGTAAGCCATTTGACGCCGCAAATCACGGTAATGAAAATTTGACATTGGTTCGTCATCAATCAATAAATTCCCTCTTGTTGGGTGAAGATTGCCCATCATTATCCACATAAGTGTTGTTTTCCCAACGCCATTACGACCATGGATAGTAATGGTTGATCCTGGTGTGACTGTAAGGTTAACCCCTTTTATGATTTCAGGTTGATCATCGGAATATTGGAAATATATATCCCTTAAAGTAAGTTTGCCTTGTATGGGTTTTGTAATTCCACGCGCAAGAGGAGGTTCAAGAGCTAAACTAAAGTGTTCCTCGATTCTTTGTTTAGCAATTGTAAAGTATTGGAACCGGGTCCAAACACCCATGGCAGCTTGAATGGGTTGCATTGCTCTATTGGTTAAGACAATTGAAGCTGCCATAACACCAAGAGTTGTAATTTCACTAATAACTTGAAGAGCTGCAACTGCAACAATGCCAACAAACATGATATATGAAAACATGCTTGCCAAATCACGTGCTTCTGCTGAATAAAGATAAACTTTATAATTTACATTTGAGCAATGATTATGGATGCGTTCATAGCGCCGCATGATCAGCTCTTCCATTCCTAAAGCCTTTAAAGTGTGATGATTGGTCAAAATTTCAACGATGAAATTGTAGCGTCTGTCATTGACATCAAGCTGTTCTTTTAAATGCTTTTGCAAAAGATTTCCTAATATCCAAGCTAGAAAAATAAAAATGCCTAAAATGGCGACAGCTGCTAAAGCAATTTGTATGGAAAAATATGCAATAATTCCCAGAAACATGAAAACAAAGGGAAGGTCCATTAAAATCAAGAATCCTTGACCAGCTAAGAATTCTTTTAGAATGGTTGCGCTCTCAATATTTTCCACATGTTCACCAATTCCTCGTTTGTTTAAATCATGTAAGGTGGCGTTGATGAGGTGTTGAAAGGCACCCACAGCCGCACTATGTTCAAAATGCATACCCAACCAGCTTAAAACATATCCTCTGCTAAATCGTAAGGAAGCCTCTAATATTAAGACAATACCGACGGCAATTCCGAGGAGGGATAGCGTACCATAAGATTGATTGGGAATGATGCGGTCATAAAGCTGTAAAACCATAATAGGAATGGCTAACGATAATATATTTAGAACGACAGTGCTCAGAATCATGTCCCAGCGTTGCCAGGGAAAAAGAGATCCTGACTCGGATGATGTATCTTTGTGCTTTTTCTTGGTGTTGGCCACTTAAACTACCCCCTCCTCATCTCGAGCACATAAGTTTTACCTAGTCTCTTATAGACAGACTACTCTCCCATTTATTAAGTATGTGTTAAATTTTATAAAAAAGGTAAATAATTTTAATAAAATTTTATCTTGTGCAAATCCTTCACTTTATAAGTTTTAATATCATTTCTACTCAACCTATAGAAGAATTAGGCAGGATTTGACCTATGTTGAGAGATCTTTGGGGGTCTTTTTGCTTGTGTGCCTTGAATAATTTCGCAATTGGATTGAATAAATATTTACTGCAAAGAATATCTTTTGTTAAAAAGCCTACTGTAATTTGCTATTTCAAAGGCTTCACTCATGGATAAAACAATTAGAGAGGCGTTGATGTTATCCACCCGCCCCCTAAGACGCGGGTCTGGTCAAAGAAGACACAGGCTTGTCCGTTTGAAACGCCATACTCTGCTTCATCAAGGTGAACTTCCGCTGAGGAGGGGCTTCTCTGATAGATTGTTGCAGCCAGAGGTGCTTGTGTTGATCTAATTTTAACATAAGCCTGAAACCCTTCCTTAAAGGCAGCTGCCTCTTTGAGCCAATTCACGTCTTGAACATAAATTATAGATTTGGCAAGTGCTTCGTGGGGGCCGACGATTACCCGTCGGTTTTGTGTGTCAATGTTTACAACATATAAGGGTTCAGAACTTGAAACGCCAATACCCCGACGTTGGCCGATGGTAAAATTAATGATGCCCGAATGTTGCCCGAGTGTGCGCCCATCAATATGTATAATTTCTCCTGGATCCAAAGCTCCCGGGCGGTATTTTTCAACTACACTGGCATATCCCCCTGAAGGAACAAAGCAAATATCTTGACTGTCGGGTTTCTCAGCAACGCTTAAACCCAATCGTCGTGCATGGGTGCGTGTCTCAGCCTTTGTTATTCCCCCCAAAGGAAAACGCAAGTAATCTAGTTGCTCTTGGGTCGTTGTAAATAAAAAATAACTTTGGTCGCGGGTTGCATCAATTGCTTGATGAAGTTCAGCGTGATTGTTTTTCAGTTTCCGTTGAACATAATGGCCAGTAATAAGAGCTTTTGCTCCCAAATCTCGGGCTGTTACCAATAAGTCTTTAAATTTTACGCGCTGATTGCACCGGATACAAGGAACGGGAGTTTCGCCTTGTAAGTAGCTTTCAACAAAATCATCAATAACATTTGTGCGAAAAATATTTTCATAATCCAACACATAATGGGGAAAGCCAAAGCGGTCTGCAACGGTGCGTGCATCATAAATATCTTGTCCCGCACAGCATGCCCCTTTTTTATTGCTCATTTGTCCTTGGTCATAGAGCTGCAAAGTGATACCTACAACCTGATACCCTGCTTCAACCATAAGAGCAGCAGTCACTGATGAGTCAACACCACCAGACATGGCAACGGCGACAAGGGCACCATCTTCTATGCCATCGAGTTTGAGGAAAGATTTATCAGACACGCCAATCTCCCTCCATAACTGTCAAGGCTTTGCCTTTAAGGAGAACACGCTCTTTATTAATGGTTATATGAATTTCACCACCCCGCTCAGAGGCCTGATAGGCTAAAAATGTGTCTTTTTTAAGCTTGTTTTGCCAGTAATGAGCAAGCTTACAATGAGCTGATCCTGTAACTGGATCTTCGTTAATGCCCTCTCGGGGCGCAAAGAAACGGGAAATAAAATCATAAGATTTATCCCCTTTTGCCGTAATAATAAGGCCACGACAATCAACTTTTTCCACATCCCGCGAATCTAAAGATAGTTGGTTTACATCTTCGAAGTATTTAAGTTCAAGAATAACGTCATCAAGCGCTTGAACAGCGCCAATAACAGGACTTGTAAGATCAAGCAATTCAATTAAAGGTTCTACCGGAAGACTGGGTCCTGTTTTCTGCAATGGAAAGTTAAGAACGAGAAAGTCGGCCTCGCGCGTTACAGTTAAATCTCCTGAAAGAGATGTAAATTTTATTTCGTTGGTTGAGATAATTTTTTCTTGGAAGAGGATATGGGAAGCTGCAAGAGTTGCGTGGCCACATAGTTTAACTTCTACGCTCGGTGTAAACCAACGAATTTGAAAATAATCTTTTGACAAAGGCTTAACAAATGCTGTCTCAGAGAGATTTATTTCCGCAGCAATTTTTAAACATTTTTCGTCCTCAGGAAATTCCGAAACAATGATAACGCCTGCGGGGTTGCCGGTGTATGGTTTAGTTGCGAAAGCATCAACCATCCAGACCTTCATAATTTATCTCCACAAAGAAAATTTACGTGTAAGTTCAGAGACAAGCTCCCATTTTCCGAACAGAACGCAGCCATAATATACAAGTGCGTCTTCAGATGTTCCAGATGTGCGTTCAAGCTGCTCTTTATAAGTCCCACCCGTCATGGTATTAAGAAACACTCCATTTAATATTTTTGATTCTCGGGCCTGAGATACAGTTTTGCGTATCTCATTGGATTTACCGCGCAGAATGATAAATGGAATTTGAGAAATATTAGGATAATTGAAACCATTTGCATCTATGTAGTCATCCAATCGAAGAAGGGGTTTACCCACCTCTGATCCCAAGCCGAGGCTCATGTGTGCAAGAGCGTTTAAAGCAACACCAGTTTCTATATCTTTATTGAGTATTGCGACAAGCTTATTTTCAAAACTCATGTTTATGCCTCGGCATTTAATATATAATACCTTGTTTTATAATGAATATTTTATAACATAAGAGAACTTTTTATTTTTTTCTAGTATAAAATAGAAAAGGCCTATAAATAGCTTGGTCTGATTGCAAAAAGTCGCTCAACCTTTTTGACAGCATCTTTAGAGACGGCAAGGATCAAGCGATCATTTACGCGTATGCTGAGGCGTGTGGGGCCGACCATGATTTCTCCATCGCGTATTAATGCTGCAACCATGATGGCTTCTTTTATATTAATGTCATCAACAGTTAAACCTATAATATGGGAAGTTTCTCGAGCTTCAGCTTCAATGACTTCTACATTTCCATCACGTAAAGAATGGGCTGATCGTATTCTTCCTTGGCGAACGTGCTGCAAAATGGTGGAGACAGATATAGCTTGTGGACTAATAACGGCATCAACACCCAATGATGTTACCAATGAAGAATAGGCCATGTTGTTGAGTAATATTAAAGCTCTTCCGGCCCCATTTCTTTTAGCCAAAAGCGCTGCCAAAATATTTACTTTATCGTCATCTGTGACTGCAACAATGGTTTCAGCCGATTGGACATTGGCTTCGGACAAAACTTCAGCATCTAATACATCACCGCATAGGACTTCGGTTTGTTTAAGATGTCGGGCTACGTATTCTGCCCGTGTTTGATTTTTTTCGATGATACGCGTAATGATATCTGGTTGATTTTCCTCGATGTCGGAAACGAGGGTAAGCCCAATATTTCCACCGCCCATAACAATAACACGATGGGTTGCAGAGTCAGAAAAACCAAATGCGCCCATAGCTTCTGCTGTTTGAGACTGTGATACGATAAAATAGATTTCGTCCCCCACAAGCATTTGATGATCGCCCGTAGGAATAAAAACATCACCCCCACGAACAATACATATGACGATTATATCGAGCTTGGGAAATAAATTTGGCAACAAACGTAAAGGAGTATTCAAAATTGGCGCATTTGACATACACCTTACCCCAATAAGTTTAACTTGGTTCGCGCACATTGGAATAACATCAAAAGCACCCGCAACATTGATACTGCGGCTGATTGCTCGGGCAACTTCAACCTCTGGTGAAATAATATGATCTATCGCCAAGTTACGACTGCTGAAAAGGCTTGACCAGTAGGGATCTAAGTAATTTTGATTGCGAATACGCGCTATCTTTGTCTCCACACGAAACAAGGAGTTGGCAACCTCACAGGCGACTATGTTAACTTCATCTGATCCTGTAACGGCAATAATTAAATCAGCGTCTGTCGCTCCTGCTTGCTGCAGAACATCGGGGTGAGAAGCAAAGCCAACAACGGGTTGCACGTCGAGAGTATCCCCAATTTTACGGAGTAAATCTGCAGACTGATCAACAATGGTTACATCATTTTCTTCAACGGCAAGGTATTTGGCTATATTAAAACCAACTTGCCCTGCTCCTAAAATGATGACTTTCATGCAATTTTCAGTTCATGAGGTGAATGTTCAGTTGGAGCTTCATCCTCTTGATACCGTCCTTCATGCACACCCAATGCTCGAAGTTTTCGATGAAGAGCCGAGCGTTCCATACCTACAAATCGGGCCGTTTTTGAAATATTACCGCCAAATCTGTTTACTTGAGCCAATAAATATTCTCTCTCGAACAATTCTCGAGCTTCTCGCAAGGGCAAAACAATAATATTCGGCGCCTGGGAAGATGAAGATAAAGCAGAGTCTGAGCGTACTTCAGGTGGCAACATATCTGCAGGGACATCTTCACGTGAATCACCACCAGCCATAATTAATATCCATTCAACAACGTTCTTTAATTGTCGCACATTACCCGGCCAGGAATAAGCTTGCAAGATAACCATAGCATCTTCTGAAATACGGCGCTGTGCACAGCCATGTGATGCAGATAATTGAGTCATAAAATGATTGAATAAATTGGGAATATCAGTGACGCGCTCACTTAAGGGGGGTACTTGAATTGGGACGACATTTAAGCGGTAATAAAGATCTTCTCGAAAGTGCCCATCTTGAATGAGCTGAGAAATATTAGCACTCGATGAAGCCATCACACGCACATCTATTTCGATCTTTTGGTTATCTCCAAGGCGCGTAAAAAATTGATCCTGTAAAACCCGAATGAGTTTGCTTTGAGTGGGTAAGGGAAGATCTGTTACTTCATCAAGATACAATGTTCCATGATGTGCTTGCTCTAATAAACCAATCTTTCTTGGAATAGTAGGATCTAAACCGATAATTTCAGTTCCAAACAGCTCAGCCTCCAGACGATCTGGATGCAACGTTGCGCAATTTAAAACGATGAAAGGCCTCTCTGCTCGTCGCGATTGTGCGTGTATTTTTCGGGCAATAACTTCTTTACCTGCACCAGAAGGCCCCACAATTAATATGCGGCTATTTGTTGGCGCGACGCGTTCGATCGTTTGGCGAATTGTCTGCATACAGGGTGAAATACCAACCAAATCTATATTATCCCCCACTTTGATTTTTAAGTCTGCATTTTCTCGTTTTAAACGTGCAGACTCAATGGCACGTTGTGTGATGAGTAATAAACGTGCGCTTTGAAAGGGCTTTTCAATAAAATCATAAGCTCCATATTTGATGGCAGTTACAGCTGTTTCGATGGTGCCATGTCCGCTGATCATAATTACTGGGACATAAGGATGATCACGTTTGATAATTTCAAGAATTTTAAGGCCGTCACGCTCGCTATCTCCCAACCATACATCTAAGATAACAAGGCTAGGTTGACGCGCCTTAATGGCGTCCAACCCTGCAAGACCATCAGCTGCAGTACGTGTGATATAACCTTCGTCTTCTAAAATGCCAGAGACAAGGTTTCTAATATCTGCTTCATCATCAATAATTAATATATCATGAGCCATGCCATTGCTCTACTTCTCTAGTTATTATCATGGGAAATTGGTAACACAATCGTAACTTTTGCACCCCCCATAGAACTATCACCTAATTCTAACTTACCACGATGATCTTCGACAATTTTAGCAACAATTGCTAGCCCAAGACCAGTCCCTTTTGTATGTGTTGTAAAATAGGGCTCTGTTAAAAGCTCTCGCCCTTCTTTCGGAAAACCTGGACCATTGTCCTCAACAATAAGTAGAACATTTTCGTCATACACTTCAAGAGTTAAGCAAATTTTAGCAGGTGAAAGTGCCTCTGCTCCTGTCGTATTAAGTGAATAATAAGCCTCTAATGCATTAAAAGAATTTTGTAATAAATTTGTTAATAATTGACTTATTTGTTGTGCATCACACCGTACCATAACCGAATAATCTGGGATTTGCAACTCAAACGCTATAAAGGGACGAGCTTGCTTTTGCAAAAAGACAGATTGACGGCAAATTTCTGCTATATCCTCTTCTTTCATAATAGGATTAGGCATCCTGGCGAAAGAGGAAAACTCAGTGATTAGGTTTCCAATTTGGCCTACTTGACGCACGATCGTTTCAATACAAGTTTGAAATGTTTGAGGGTCAGAGGTAATTTCCTTCAAATAGCGTCGCTTCAAACGTTCCGCGGATAATTGGATAGGAGTCAGAGGGTTTTTAATTTCATGGGCGATGCGGCGCGCGACATCGGACCACGCTGCTTTTCTCTGAGCTACCACAAGTGCAGTCACATCATCGAATGTTATGACATATCCTTTGGTGACCTCCTGCACGTGTTGGACGATAACAGAGACTTGTAAAATACAAGCGATTCCACGCCTCACAAGGGTTACTTGCTCATTTAATTGATGGAGAGCCAGGCTATCAGCTTTATCTAAAAGGGGAATCAACTCATCTGCGACAGTACTCAATTTTTTCCCTTTTATTTTTTCAATAGTGACTGATAAAAGAGTTGCAGCACGTTGATTTACAAGGTCTAAGCGGCGCTTTTCATCTAAACGAATGACACCAGCTGAAATTTGAGCTAATACCGTTTCTATAAATTCGCGTCGTCGGTCAATTTGAGTATTGGCATTAATAAGATCTTCACGTTGCGAATTAAGTTGTGAGGTCATTCGGTTAAATGCTTGTGCTAAGTTTCCAAGCTCGTTATTTGAAGATCCATCCGTACTTACTTGCACGGTTAGATCCCCCTGACTTACTTGTTTTGCAGCAACAATTAAACGTGTAATAGGACGTATCAAGAGGTTTGCAATCGTTAACCCTCCCCAAATGGCGACCAATAATAGTAAGAGTGTTATGGCTGCAAAAAATAAAATAAAAGTCAGTTGTAAAGAAGTACTTTGCTCACCTAAACGATCATATTCCTTTATAGCGCCTTCTGTGCGCGCAACATGCTTTAACACAGCTTTGTCTGTTAGTTTTCCGACATAAAGATAGGTATCTGTTAATGGATCTAAGCGTACCAATACACGAACTCTATCAATAGATTCTTTTCCAAGGTCTGCCAAGAAAGCTACTTTTTCACCTGATTGAACATCATTTATGGCTTGGTCTAGATCCAAATTTTCAAATTCAAAAGAAAATGCTAAAAATGAGCGGGCTAGAACCTGCTTGTTACCATTTAAAACAACAACTTCACTTAATCGACGTGCATACCCCTGATCAGTTAGAATGCGTGAAAATACTTTTGGATTGTTAACTAAGCTCACCACTTCGGGTAAAAGCTCACGGACAATATCCAATGCATCATGCTTAATAGTTTGCTTATGTTCTTTGAGGTAAGAATCGGCAACTTCTTTTGCTTCTGAAAGAGCTGCTCGAACAGGTTCTCCGAACCATGATTGTACGCCAATATTAATAAAAATTGCTGCAAATCCGGCCACAAGGATTGCCGGAATGATGGTAATAAGGGAGAACAGTCCAACTATTTGAACATGAAGTTTAGACCCTGCAAGACCGCGCCGTCTTTCAACCCATAACTCGACCAAACGTTTGGCAATAATTACTGCTAAAAGCAACATGAGGGTTAAGTCTAAGTAAATGAATGGCAAAACTTGCGTAGATTTATCGGTAAAAGGCTTTGCGCCTGTTAGAACTATGAAAGTTGCTACCACAGATAAAAATGCGGCAATGCTTAGTCCTGCTGCTAAACGACGTGAAAGAGTATAGTCTTGCGCGAAGCGAACAAAGGCTAAAGATATTTTTTGAACAAAAGGGGTTGGTGTTGGCATAAAATTTAGGAATAACTCCTGTGTTTAATACAGCCGTTTAAGTTGATTGTAAGATATTAGCTTAAGAAGAGAAAGAACTTCTGTATGAAAGATGTCAATAGTATTGTGTGCATAAAAAAGGATTGAAGCATCATCAGAGTTCATTAAGTGTGCTATTCCTAATTATCTCGCACATTTATTTTCAGTTGAGTGAGTTTTTTACGTAACGTATTTCTATTAATTCCTAAAATTTCTGCTGCTTTCTTCTGATTACCCATGACTGCTTTTAAGGTTGCTTGAATGAGGGGGCGTTCTACTTCTTGTATAACGCGATCATAAAGACCTGTTGTTGGAAGATCCCCTTCATGAGCTGTGAAATAATTCTTCAAAAATGATTCAACCGCTCCTGAAAGACCAGCCTTTGGTGAGTGGGTGGATTTTATCTGTGTTTGCTGTGACATTGAATATGAATACCTTACAAAAACTAAGTATATAGTGGACGATAAAACTCGTTAATTTTAACCCTCATATCTGTGGCAGACTCTACCTGACTTACGGCTGCACGAAAATCAGAGGATCCAACAATCCCTTTACTGTACCATCCTATATGCTTTCGAGCAATCTTTACGCCAGTTGTTTCTCCGTAATGAGACAATATTTCCTCAAAGTGCTGTAAAACAATTTGATGTTGATCTGCCATAATTGGCTCTGGCAAACGGTCTCCTGTTTTTAGATAGTGACCAACTTGATTTATAAACCAAGGGCGCCCATAGGCTCCTCTTCCAATCATAACTCCATCAGCGCCACTTTGTCGCAATAAATTTGAGGCATCCTCAAAGGTTGTGACGTCTCCATTGCCTATAACAGGAATGCGGACAGCATTTTTCACTTGTGCAATAAACGCCCAATCAGCAGTTCCGTTGTAAAGTTGGCAGCGTGTTCTGCCGTGAATGGTGAGCATTTGAATGCCACACTCTTCAGCAATTTTTGCTAGGCGAGGGGCATTGCGATTGGTATCGTCCCATCCTGTGCGCATTTTAAGAGTTACTGGCAATTTGACTGACTTTACAGTCGCCTCTAATATCCGTCCCGCCAAAAGTTCGTCACGCATTAAGGCAGATCCAGCATATCCATTCACAACTTTTTTTACGGGACATCCCATATTGATATCAATAATCTGTGCCCCACGATCTTCATTGAGCTTGGCTGCTTCGGCCATGACCTCTGGTTCACATCCAGCCAACTGTACTGCCATAGGGAACTCATCAGGGGATTTTTGAATCATCCTCAAACTTTGGCGTGTTTCCCGAATCATAGCTTGACTGGCTATCATTTCAGAAATAACTAGACCAGACCCCATCCTTTTAACAAGGCGGCGAAAAGGCATGTCTGTCACTCCTGACATGGGTGCCAGGATTACGGGCATTGAGAGGGAAATAGGGCCAATTTGAATCGTCATACTTTAAAATATGTCATATTATTCCAATATATATAAAAAAAACAAGAATAAATCGTCTGTTATAAAATAATTTTGTGTCCAAACATCTCTGGCATATGCTATGTCCTTGGCTAAGATTTAGATATCTATATAGGTAATTTTTTCCATGAGTCTAAAAATTTGGAATTATAAGTCACATTTTTTCTTGTCCTTTTTTAAACGTCCGCATTATGCCTATACAGTCTACCAAGCAGCAATTCAAGCATTGCTTTTAGGTCATAAGAAGGTGAGTGTTATAGAATTTGGTGTGGCAGGGGGAAATGGCCTCCTTTGTTTGGAGAAGTATGCCAAAATACTTTCCAAAAAACTTAAAATTGAAATCAAAGTGTATGGTTTTGATACAGGCCAAGGACTTCCAAAATTGGTTGATTATCGAGACATTCCACAGACATGGCAACCTGGTTTTTTTAAAATGGATTACGAAAAACTACGCTCTCGTCTTACTTTAGCGGAGGTCATTTTAGGAAATGTTGAAGAATCACTTAAAAGTTTTTATAAGATGCATAATCCCCCTCCTATAGGGGGCATTCTTTTTGATCTTGATTTGTATTCATCTACCAAAGCTGCCTTTCAAATTTTTCAAACTGATTCAAAATATTTACTTCCACGCGTTCGGTGTTATTTTGACGATATTTTGGGAAATGAAATTTCTCTTACCAACGAATATTGTGGTGAGCATCTTGCCATCGTCCAATATAATCAACTATCTCCATTAAAAAAAATTACACCAGTACACCATTTGTTGGCTAAAACTTTTCGTGAAAAATGGTATTCAAAATGTTTTGTGCACCACGCTTTTGATCATCCACAATATTGTCAATTTATGGGTAACCCCCAACAGGAAATTCCGTTAGTTGCTTAATCTCTCAAGATGTTCCTTCTTTATTAAAAAAGGAGGAGGGGTTTTTTCTTTAAGAAAATCGTTTATAGTCGAGTAAGGTTTTTATAACTCTTGATATTGTGCTTGGGTATGACAAATCACTCTCTTTATATACAATGGACTTGTTGGTTAAAAGATATACGCAAGATGTCTTCTCATACAGTGAAAGCTTATGAAAAAGATCTTCAACAATTTTTAGAATTTCAAAATAATCATTATAATAAAAAGCTTCCTTTTGAAGAATTACATACTCTCACTATACAAGACTTTCGTGCTTGGCTTGCTTATCGGTCAAAGGAAGGGTATGAGCATCGTTCTACGGCGCGAGCACTATCAGTTATTCGGAATTTTTTTCGTTTTTTATCCAAGCAAGGGTATGCATCAAATACTGGCTTAGCAAGTATTCGTTCTCCTCGCATCAAAATAGGATTACCGAGACCCTTGACAGTTGATCAAGCTCAAAATTTGGTCACAGAAATTAGTAACGAAAATAAAGAACCTTGGATTATGGCGAGAGATCAGGCTCTCTTCACACTTCTCTACTCGGCAGGTTTGCGCTTGGGAGAAGCTTTGACTCTTACGCGAAAACAAGCTCCCTTAAAGTCTGATACTTTATTGGTACATGGAAAGGGTAAGAAAGAACGTATCATTCCTATCTTGCCAATCGTCAAGCATTCGCTTGAAGTTTATATACGTTTATGTCCCTACGCTTTTATGCCAGAAAGTCCTTTATTCATGGGCGCTAAAGGTGGAAAATTAAATCCGGCCATTGCGCAAAAATCCATACGCACGTATCGACGTACAATTGGATTACCTGAAACAGTCACTCCTCATGCATTACGCCACAGTTGTGCAACTCACTTAATGAGTGCATCAGGCGACTTGAGAGGAATTCAAGAACTTTTGGGACACTCTTCTTTAGCAACAACCCAAGTTTATACGGATGTGGATACTGATCGTCTCATGAAAGTATATGAAAAGGCCCATCCAAGAGCGAAGTTAGCAATGCAAAACAAGACAGACTCTTGACTCATTGTGTTTAGACAAAACTGATATTTTTTTATTAATTTAACATTATCATTGAATTAGATGGGCGATTATAAAAAGGGAGAGAAAGTTTATGGTAAATAATCGATGGGCTGTTTTAGATTGTGGTAAATATCCTTCTGCAGATAATTGTAAAATTAAATTATCAGCACCGGAAGATCAGGTAGAAAAATTGATCGACCTTGCTGCATATCATGCATCTAAAAGTCATGGCCATGAAAACTCTCAAGAATTAAAAAATGAATTGAGAAAATTAGTAGAGTACGAAGAAAATCCTTCTTAAATTTATTAACCTTTGCAACAGGCTTATATCAACCCATTGAATTTTTTGTACTTAAATTTTATAGTGAGGCCTTAATAAAATAGAAAAGGCACTCATAACATACTATGTTAACCTCCTCGAAATCCTTTAAAACCATTGCTCTCATAATGGCAGCGGGGCGTGGTCAGCGTGTGGGAGGTCCTATTCCTAAGCAATATCAATCTTTGCATAAACAAGGACCCATACTTGCACAAACACTTTCAACATTTCTCCGTCATCCAGAAGTTGATGCTGTTCGTGTTATAATAAGAGAGGGTGATGAGAAGTTCTATAAGGAGTGTACTCATAATTTCTCTTCAACAAAACTCCTTCCTCCTCTAACGGGGGGGCAAGAACGATATGATTCTGTTCGCCTTGGTTTGGAAAGCTTGTCTTCCAATACTCCACGCTATGTTCTCATACACGATGGAGCGCGCCCTTTCGTAACATCAGGCCTCATTACGCAAGTTCTGAGATCTTTGCGCGATCATAAAGCAGTGATCCCTGGTGTTGGTGTTGTGGATACACTCAAACGGGTGACTCAGAATAGTGTTCAAAATACAGTTGAACGTAAAGAAATTTATTGCATTCAAACACCACAGGGGTTCGATTACGAAACAATTTTGAACGCTTATAATTCTTTAAAAGATTTTCAAAATATTACAGATGATGCCAGCGTCTTAGAGCGGCTTGGGATGCCAGTTCACATGGTGCAAGGTGAAGCAGCTAACCGTAAAATCACAATAAAAGAAGATATGAGAGGAGAAACAATGGTCGTTCCAAATATACGTGTCGGTCATGGGATCGATGTGCATGCCATTGCACCAGGAGAAGGAGTAACGATTTTAGGAATATTTATTCCGTGTAATTTTTCTCTCATTGGTCATTCGGACGCAGATGTTGGGTTGCATTGTATAACAGATGCACTTCTTGGAGCCATAGGAGATGGAGACATTGGGGAGCATTTTAACCCCAATGATGAACGATGGAAGGGAGCTGATTCGACAGTTTTCTTGAAGGATGCTCTTCGCCGTGTGCGTGAAAGAGGTGGAAAAATTTCTCATGTGGACGTAACTCTACTGGGTGAAGGCCCTAAAGTGGCTCCCTACCGAGCGCAAATGAAAACCAAAGTTGCTGAAATTTTAGAATTAGATGCCTCCCAAGTGAGTGTAAAAGCAACCACGACAGAGCGCCTAGGATTTATTGGTCGAGAGGAAGGCCTGGCTGCTTTCGCGACAGCGACAATTATTGAGTGAGATATAAAAAATGAATTCTCTCTAGAGTAGTATTTTATGTGCTAATAATGTAACATCTGAGTGCCTTTTTTAAAGGCCCTCACTTTGCTTGTTTTCATTCCCCTCTTTGATCGCTATTATTCAGTGTGCAATTTAAAAATCGAATTACATTCAAGGAGAAAATAATGATAACATTTAAAAAACATATGAGGCGCATAGCTCTCGGTGCGGTTGCGTTTTTATCAGTAAGCAATACTCTAGCTTACAACGTGGGTGACTATGTTGCAGGTGGTGGATATGTTCGTGAAGGATCGTATCTTGATACAGCATCCGCAGCAGTGCAAAATAGCACACTTGTAACTGAACGCCGTGTTGCAACAGCTGCAGCTGAGGCACAGACTAATATGGTTTTGACGCAAATTACTGAGCGTTTTGATCCTACATCAACTCCTACAGGAAATTCTGTAGCACTTTTGCCAACTAAGGGTGGAAATGCTGGTCCAGGAGATCAACGCAGCAGCTTATGGGCACGCGCAGGTATTGATAACCTCAGAGAGAACAATATTAACTCCTTTGGTGGATGGAATGCTAACTTGTGGTCACTTGCTCTTGGCTATGATCACAAGGTAAATGAAAAGGTCCTACTTGGTGCGGCTTTAACATACAGTAACTTGAATGGGGATACAAAGTTCAACAGGGGCAGTATTAGAGATAATGCTTTTGGTATCGTTCCCTATATCGCCTTTAGAGTTAACCCATGCTTAAACTTTGATGTAGTGCTTGGATATAACCGTGTTAACAAGAGTCGTTCTCGAACAACGCCTGGTTTAGCTGGAACAGTTTTATCAGGGCCAAAAGCGACCAGCTCACCAAAATCTGATCGCTACTTCGCATCTCTGTATGCGAACTATAAACACTTTGTCAATCGTTGGACATTCTTAACGCGCTTTGGTTATTTGTATGTGACTGATAAGCAAAAGAGATTCAATGAACAGAATGGTATGGTTGCATTTAACCCAGCAGGTAACCCAACAGGAACAGCTACACGAGTTTACAATTCACAGAACACAAATGTAAGCCGTCTATCCTTACGCTTACAGGCAGGGTATAAGGCAAGTACAACTGTAGAGCCTTATGCTTTCGTTCTCTATGCTCGTGATTTTGGGGCAACCAAGATAAGAGTTCAGGACACAGTGACGCCTAACGCAGCTGGTATTGCTTTGATTAATCCAAACAAGCAAAGAAGCGATAATACCTTTGGAGGTGGTCTTGGATTGAATGGCCATCTTGGCAACAACTGGAAAACTGGTATTGAAGCTGTGTATGCTCAAAGCAAAAAGTTCCGCGATATAGGCGGTTCACTACGCATTAGCAAGACATTTTAAAACTGGTTAACCTGTCTTACAAAAAAAGAGCAGCGTTTTGCGCTGCTCTTTTTATTTTTGGAAGCCTTTTATTAGGCAGTTGCCAAAACACCCTTCAAAATGATCTTAAAGTTCTCGCACATAGTTCTTCAATAAACCAGCCACTTACATTAAAAACAGAGTATTTTGATCTAATTGGGTGGGGGGATAACCAAAGAACTTCCCATGCAAATGTTTATATAGAAGGGGATGGACATGCTTGGCAAGATTCTTGGACGATTTCACAAGATCCGACACCATCCGATCCGGTTGGGTTTAAGTTAGCGCTCGCTGACAACAGAGCATCCTCAATTATTTACCTTGCACGACCCTGCCAATATAATATGGATAAGCGCTGTACCCCTCTTGATTGGACCTCAGATCGCTTTGGACAAAAAGTTATTAAGAGTTATCACCAAGCGCTCGATACGCTCAAGAAAAATTGGGGAATTCAATCAGTTACTCTTCATGGGTACTCAGGAGGCGCAACCGTATGTTTGCTTGTTGCTGCGCAGCGTAAAGACGTTATCTCAGTTGTAACATTTGCCCCTCTTTTGGATATTAGTGCATGGTCATCTTACCATGGCTACACTCAGTTGAATGGCTCCCTAACGCCTCTCGATTTCACACTTCAATTGACTCACATAACCCAACACCATTTCATAGGATTAGAGGATGAGGCAGTCCCTCTTAAGCTTTCAGAGGCCTACTTTGCAGCTTTCCCTTCTACCTGCTCTATTACGGTGCATAAAATTCCCTTCTTTTCCCATCAATCTGATTGGCCTAAGTTTTGGAAATCTTCTATAATCAATCAACATGAACACTTGTATAGTCACAAGACAGGCAACAAAATATTATATGCAAAATAAAAGAAAAGCACCTAGGGCACCTTCAAAAGATCAGTCTTACGCGGATGTAAAGAGATTTTGGAATCTTGGTCAGGTGGGGCTTATACTTGCGTGCATGTTTTTTATTATTCCATTATGCACCCTCCCACCGTTGCGTCTTGGATTTTATAGCCAAGTTGAAACAAGCTTGATCGCTCTTTGGGTGTCCTCAGCAATTTCATGTTTATGGATAGGATTGGTTTGGCAAAAGAACCCGAAGTTGGTGGAGAACATTGTAAAATTACCACTTGTGTGGGGGCCAATTTTATTAGGAACCTTCTCCCTCGCACTTTGTACCTTTCACATTCTCCCATTAAGAGATTTAGTGGGATCGGGTCAAATTGGAGAAGGGGTCCTTACCTTATTTTCTGTGGGAATTATGGCTGCTCATTTTTCTCTTTTGTCACGCCTTTCTCGTGCACGAAAAGCGCTCTTTTTAAGCGCCGTTCTGGTCGGTATCATTATAAGTACGTTGACAATTATAGGTTCTCAAGAATCCCCATTTTACAGTTGGCGTTATTGGAAGTGGGCTCCCTTTTTCTTTCCAGATTTTTTGGCATTTATTGATATTGCGCTCATGGCCATCTATCTTCATATGCGTAAGGAAATCAAAGGGAATGGATATATTAAAGATGGTATTGCTCTATGTGCATTTGGCATCATAGCGTATTATGCAAGCAATAAAAGCTTAGGGTATGGCCTTATTATCGCTGCGTTATCAATGGTTCCACTTTTGATTTTTCCTCATTCTTGGCGACGTGGTCTCATTCAAATTTGTTTTTTTTCAATCACTCTGCTGATCACCTTTTTAGTTATATTTTATGATGATATATCACGCGCATTACCTCCTCAGGTGTCCTTTTTAGGCAATATTTCTACTTTAACAAGTCGAACGTGGCTCTCAAAAATTTCTTTAGTAGATTTGTGGTATAATCCCCTCGATCTGCAGGAAATAAAAAGAATATTAATCGGGAGTGGCTGGGGAACTTTCGGTAATATTTCTGCAGCTAATATGTTTCTCATTGACGAAATAAGTCTTTTTGCTGGAAGTGAATATCAGCCCAGTTGGGAATTGGTTGATCGGGATTTGATGCACACACATAATGTTCTCACGAACATTTTTCACTCCTTAGGACTTATGGGGGTTGGAATTTATCTCTTTACTCAATATAAACTTATCAACTCTTTTGCGCGTCATTCTCTTCTTTTGGGTTCTGGCTTTTTAATCGCCTATCAAATTCAAATATTATTTTGGTTCCAATTTACTATGACTATTCCTTTTACGCTGCTGGCCTTCTCGTTATTTGCGAGGGTTCCATCAAAGGGTTATAAGTTTAATTGGCTCAGATCTAAAATTCTTACCTCTATTGCTATAACTCTTCTCTTTTTTTCGGTACTTAATGGCTTTGTAGCCTGTGGGTTTAATAAGAAATTAATTGAGCCAGAACCTCACGCAAGTACAGAACAAATTGAAACACTTATAACGTCTCCCAACGTTTATGTGGAAGGGTTGTTTGGGGCACAAAGACAAGTTAGACTGTTGCGCAGATATGCACTAGATATTCAAAAAGAATTTGAAAAATCGCCTGCACAATTACTAGAATTTTCGTTGAAAATTGTTAAACACTTAGAGTCTTTGCCCAAGGGTGGAAATTACCTTGCGAACAATATTGCTATTAATATTTTGAGCGAGTTGGCATCCAAAACTGAAGTTTTAAATTTATTTGATTCTCAGACTTATGAACTTTGGGAAAATCTCGTGAAAGATCACATTGCCTTGATGCCATATCGCACAGATATATTGATCCCGTTTTTCACACACTATCAAATGCTTGGAAAGGAGTCTAAAGTGTTGGATTTTGCGCACCAAATTCGTCATCAAAATCCAAGTGACCCAATAGCTCTTTGGTTTATAGGATCATGCTTACTGCGGGACCCTTCTCGTTTTGATGAGGGGATGTGTACGCTCAGAAGTGCCCTTCATTCTAAAGTTGAACGGTTTATACCGATACCTTCTCAATTAAAAATCAAAATCACACGTCATTTAAAAGCGTGTCCATGACTTTTTAATCTATTAATATTTTTCCCAGGGGAATTGATGCCAGTGAACAAGAAAGCTCGGTAATATCTAAATAATCATGGCCATCCCCACAGGCTACACGAATCCATCCTTTCCCTTTTTCAATGATTTGTCCTGGTGGAAAGCCTTTTTTTAAACGCTCATTACTTGGTAGTTTATTCCGTCGTATTTCTAGTTTTTCCCCCTGAAATATTGTGAAGGCGGGGGGAAAATAGGGATATGGAACTGCGCGAATGAGGTTATGAATTTGCCATGCTGACTGTTCCCAATGAATTTCACTGTCTTTTGCGCTCCTCCCACCGAAGTAGGTTGCTTTGGTTTCATCTTGGGGAATGGAAGGTGCCGTGCCTTCTTTTAATGCACTCATTTGTCGTTTGAGAATTTCCACAGCTGCATCTGCGACCCGATGCGTAAGTTCAAAAGCCGTATCAGTCGGATGAATAGGAATGCTTTCTTGGTCCACGATGGAACCTGCGTCAGCTGATTTAACCATATGATGAAGAGTGGCGCCTGTTTCCGTTTCTCCATGCACAAGAGCCCAATTTAATGGAGCCCGTCCGCGATATCGCGGGAGGAGAGAGCCATGCATATTAAAACAACCTAAAGGGGGAATGTTTAAAATATAGTCAGGAATCATCTTTCTATAATAAAAAGACAAAAGAATATCAGGTTGTATTTTTTGTAGGGCCTCTAAAACGCTCGGGTCTTTAGCATCTTCTGTTGCAATGACAGGAATATGTTGTTCACTTGCCAGGTGAGCAACAGAAGGAAACCATAATTTTTCACCAGGATTATCGGGATGCGTAAAAACGCCAACAATATTTTCATCAGCCTCTAAAAGCCACTTCAAACAAGCATGGCCAACCAAGCTATAAGCAAAGACGACAATTTTTGTCATTTTTTCTCTATGATTTCACGAATAATGTACCGAGGCCTTTGACTCAAAGTTTGAAAAATGCGCCCCACATATTCACCCACAATACCAATACCTGTGATGACAACACTTATAAGGAAGAAAAGAATTGCAAAAAGCGTAAATAAACCCTCAGCCTCAGGACCAATAATAAAGCGACGCAAAAGCATGTAAAGCACGAGAAGTCCACTGAGTCCTGATACAGCAATTCCAAAGATTGTGAAAAGCTGCAAGGGGATAAGAGAAAATCCAGTGATGAGGTCAAAATTTAAACGAATTAATCGATAGAGATTATATTTTGAAAGACCTGCCACGCGGAGATCATGCTTTACTTCTACTTCAGTTGGACGACCCGAAAATTTATAGGCTAAAGCAGGAATAAAAGTTGAGCGTTCTCCAGAGCGCACAATTTGTTCTATAATCTGTCGAGAATAGGCGCGCAACATGCACCCCTGATCGCGCATTTTAATATCTGTCGTGGTTTCTCGGAACCAGTTCACGAGGCGGGAAACATGGGTTCGAAAAAAAGAGTCCTGGCGATTATGGCGATAACTTCCAACATAATCAAACCCCTCCTTTATTTTTTCCATAAGCTTTGGAATTTCCTCCGGAGGATTTTGCAAATCAGCATCTAACGTTACAATGGTTTGTCCACGTGCTTGTTCAAAGGCTGCCATGATAGCCATATGCTGGCCAAAGTTGCCATGAAAATCTATGACGCGTACTGTGCGTGGGTTGTCATTATGAAATTTTTTTAATAAGTCGAGTGAAGCATCATGACTTCCGTCATTTGTAAAAATAATTTCATAAGATAGACCTTGTTGATCAAGGACGTGCGTCAACCTTTGAAATAAGGGGGGTAAATTTTCTGCTTCATTATAGACAGGAATGACAACAGAGAGTTCAGGTGCTTTTGGCATCTTTAATGTCCTTAAAATTTATGGCCCAACTATGGGAAAAAAAAGACAATTTGTCAATTGTTGAACGATGAAATATCAGACGTTAACCCATCCCAAAAATCTTGAGTCAAGTTTTTATTATAAAGGCGATTTATGGCACGCAGTCCTGTTGGTGATGTGACATTAATTTCAATAAGATAATCGCCAATAATATCTATACCCGCTAAATAAAGTCCCTGCTCTTTGAGGATAGGGCCGATCTGAGCACAAATTTCCAAATCTCGCGGGGTGAATTCGCAAACTTCGGGGCGCCCACCCTGGCGCATATTACTGCGAACCTGACCCTTCGGAGGGATGCGTTTAAAAATTCCCAAAGGTTTGCCATCAATGAGAATAATTCTTTTATCCCCTTGATGAACTTCTGGTAAAAATTTTTGAAAAATAGGAGGGGCATTATAGAGTGTGCGATAGATGTTAAGAATCTCAGGTAGGTTTTGATCACCAGGATTGAAAAGAAGAACACCATTTCCGCCAAATTCGAACAATGGTTTTAAAATGACTGATCCATGGACATGGATGAACTCATTAATCAAAGCACGATCCCAAGATATGAGGGTTGGTGGAATGAGAGTGGGAAAATGTGTAATGAGGAGTTTTTCAGGTGCGTTTCGAACACCTGCCGGGTTATTAATGACGCGCGTTGTTTTTGGGAGTAATTCCAAAAAATGTGTCGCCGTAATATAAGGCATATTAAAAGGGGGATCTTGGCGCATCAACACATACTGGGCTTCCTCTAAATTAAGAAGAGCTTCATCGCTTTGTGTGAAATAATCAGATGACTGATCCTGAAAAGTTACCCAGCGCCCTCTTGCAACGATGCCATTGGGTGTAGAAGACAGGTCATCAGGTGTATATGTAAATAACTTATATCCGCGTTTCTGTGCTTCTAAGCCCAGTGCAAAAGTTGTATTGGTTTCAACAATAATTTGTGAAAGGGGCTCCATTTGTAGGGCTACGATGGGGTGAGACATATTATGCAACCTCCTTTTGAAGAGCCTCAGATGGGGCCGGATCTTCTTCATTTTCTAACTCTAAAGATTGAAGGCGACGGGGAGCGTGATCAATAGCTGCAAGTTCTTCAATTTCTCCATCCGACAGATCGAGTGCTTGAAATTTTCGAGCTGAAACAAGGACACGTCGTTCCAACGTTCCAACAGTTTGGTTATATGAATCAACAGCTTGGCCCAAATGACGTCCCATACGCGCCATATGATTCCCCATATCGCTTAAGCGTTTATATAATTCCCGTCCAAGGTCACTAATGGCCTTCGCATTTTCTGCAATGCCTTCTTGACGCCAGCCATAAGAAACCGCGCGAAGTAAAGCTATTAAAGTTGTGGGTGTGGCAAGAATAACTTTTTCTTTTACCCCTATTTCAATGAGGGTCGGATCTTTTTCAAGGGCTGCACTAAAAAAGGTTTCACCTGGTAAAAAGAGCACGACAAATTCTGGCGTCGAATCAAATTGTTCCCAGTAAGATCGTTGACTCAATGTGCGAATATGGGTGCGAACTTGGCGTGCGTGTTCAGCCAGCTTATCAGATCGTATTTGTTCGTCTGTGGCTTCTAAGGATTCAAGATAGGCAGAGAGGGGGGCCTTTGCATCGACAACTATTTTCTTGCCACCTGGTAAATTGACAACCATGTCAGGGCGAAGCCGTCCCTTGTCTCCCTCGACGGAAACTTGTTCAACAAAATCGCAATATGCAATCATTCCCGCCATTTCAACAACACGCTTCAGTTGGATTTCTCCCCATTGCCCACGAACGCTCGGAGTTCGTAAGGCCTTTACCAAATTTGATGTTTCTAATCGCAGTTCTTTTTGACTATTGACGAGTTCTGCAACCTGCTGACGTAAAACTTGATAAGCACCAACACGTTCCTTTTCCAAATCCAGCAATTTGACATCAACCTTATTCAAAGCCTGATGAACGGGATTGAGCATTTCACCGATGGCCTTTTGGCGTGTTGTTAAATCATTTTTTGCAGATTCTTGAAAGCGCTCCAAAGTAGACTTTGCAAGCTCAAGAAAAGATTGGTTATTTGCAGAAAGTGCATCGGCAGATAACGCCTTAAAAGTTTGGGAAAGACGTTGTTGAGCCTCCTCAAGAAGAGCAATTTTTTCTTGAGCTTGACGACGTTCATGATCTAAGGCAGTGGCAAGCTCAACACTTTTCGTACGTAAACTCATCCCATCTTGTGTGGCTTGGGCAAGCTGTGCCTCGAGATGGGCAAGGCGACTTGTGCGCTCTTCCAGCATTGCACATTTTGTTTGCTCTTGAGCTAGTTGATGATGAAGCTCAGTAATACGTTGGCTTTGCGTTTGAATTTCCACTTGATAGGTAAGAAATGAATTTTGCTGTGTGACTTTATGGTGCTGATAGAGTCTATACAAATATACAGCTACCCCTAAAGTGATCACACCACCGAGACTTCCGAGAACCCAGATCACACTCTTGTTCCTTATATTATAATTCTTGAGCTGATTCTACGCAGATTTTCTTTTGTTTTCGAGGGGGATTTTGTATACTCAAAAAAATCAACCATTGAATGAAGGGCTAACTCCATGATTGGACAAGGAATTTTGGGAATTTGTGTGTTTTTGGGGATTGCTTGGATTCTTAGTGAAAATAGATCAGCAGTTCAAAAGCGTGACGTTCTCTTGGGTGTTGGACTCCAGATTGGGCTGGCCATTATCATTACACAATTTAGCCTTATTCGTGGAGCCTTTGAAAGCTTGACGCGCGTTGTGGATGTTTTAAAGCAGGCCACACAAGTTGGAACTCAGTTCGTCTTTGGTTACTTGGGAGGTGGGGCAGTGCCATTTAATATTGCGCCTGATTCAGGGGCAACAACCTTCATTTTTGCTCTTCAGGCCTTACCAACCATTATGGTTGTGAGTGCTCTTTCTATGCTGATGTTTCATTGGAAAGTACTCCCCATCATTGTCCGTTTTTTCTCACGCGCATTGCAAAAATCACTCCGTATTGGCGGGGCTTTGGGTGTTGTTGCAGCCTCAAAAGTTTTCTTAGGGAATATTGAAGCCCCTTTATTGGTTCGGCCTTATCTCAAAAACTTTAGCCGATGCGAGTTATTTACTGTGATGACATGCGGCATGGCAACAACGGCAGCAAGCGTGATGGCTTTATACACTTCAATTTTAGAAGGCACCATTCCAAACCCCATTGCTCACATTTTGACAGCATCCATTATAAGCATTCCAGCTGCTATTACCCTTTCTCGTGTGATGATTCCACATGAGGGGGAGATGACCACTGGAGGATATGTTGCTCCTTATAAATTTTCAAATTGGATGGATGCAATATCAAAAGGAACATCTGATGGTTTGACAATTTTCTTACATGTGATGGCCATGCTAATTGTTGTCTTAGCATTAGTATCTTTGCTGAATGCATTTTTGACCTTTTTACCTGCTATAGGAGGTGAGCCGATTACTTTACAACGTCTTTTAGGGTATTTAATGGCACCTGTGACGTGGTTGATGGGGGTTCCGTGGGCTGAAGCCACAACAGCCGGAAAACTTTTAGGTACAAAAACTGTTCTAAATGAAGTGGTCGCCTTCTTAGATTTATCTAAACTCTCTCGTGCTGAACTCAGCTCCCAAAGTGCGCTCATTATGACATACGCTCTGTGTGGGTTTGCCAACTTTTCAGCTATTGGTATTGTGATTGGGGGTATTGGGTCCATGGTACCCGAACGCAGAGAGGAAATTGTTACTCTTGGTTTAAAATCTGTTCTTGCCGGAACTCTTGCCACATGTATGAGTGGAACTATAATCGGTATTCTTTCTCATTTGAGTGGTCAGTTAATAAAGTAATAAAAGAATTCCTTGTATTATATGCAAAAACAACCTAAGTAATATTTAGGGAAAATTTACTATAGTTGTGAGATATAAATTGTGCCATTACTTACAGTTTTAACAGCGCCTGATCCGCGCTTAAAAATCAAAGCAAAGCCCGTTGAAAGTGTTAATGATGACATACGCCAACTCATGGATGATATGTTAGAAACAATGTATGCCAATGAAGGGATGGGACTTGCTGCCACTCAAGTTGGTGTTGACAAGCGTGTAGTTGTAATTGACCTCAACGCAGGGGAAGAAGGCGTTGAGCCGGATATTATCAAATTAGCGAATCCGGAAATCATTTGGTCCTCAGAAGAAACGGCCATTGTAAATGAATCCTGCATTTCTGTCCCGAATCAATATGGAGCCGTTGATCGTCCCACCAAGGTGAAAATACGGTATTTGGATGAAAATAATACGCTTCAAGAAAAAGAGGTGGATGATATTTTTGCAAGATGCATTCAGCATGAAATAGATCATTTGGATGGCATTCTTTATATTGATCGTCTGTCTCGACTCAAGCGTGAGATTATTTTGCGCAAACTGCTTAAAAATAATAAATTGAGGTTATGACTATTTCTCCTTTACGCCTCATTTTTATGGGAACTCCACAATTTTCCGTTCCCACACTTCAAACTCTCCTTGAGAGTCCTCATAAAGTTGTCGCTATTTACACACAACCCCCTCGTCCGAGCGGGCGTGGGCATCATGTTCAAATGAGTGCCATACATCACCTGGCTGCTCAGCATAATATTCCTGTTTTTACTCCCTCAAACTTTAAAGATCAGCAGGAGCAAGATCTTTTTGCCTCCCATAAGGCAGATTGCGCCATTGTGGTTGCCTATGGACTTATCTTACCCAAAGAAATTTTAAATATTCCAAGGCTTGGGTGCTTAAATGTGCATGCATCCCTCTTGCCACGTTGGCGAGGCGCTGGACCCATTCAGAGAGCCATTGAAGCAGGGGACAATGAGACAGGAATTACCATTATGAAAATGGAGACAGGGCTTGATACGGGACCAATTCTTCTCAAAAAAGCCTATCCCCTTATTCCGGAAGAAACGGCATCTCATCTCCATGATGCTCTTTCTAATATGGGAGGCCCCCTTCTTCTTGAAGCGTTGGAAGCTTATGCACAAGGTACATTAATTCCAACACCTCAACCAACCGAGGGAGTGACGTATGCCTCTAAACTTACACGGGATGAAGGAAAAATTGATTGGCGGCTTGATGCATCTGTTTTGATGCGCAAAATAAAAGCTTTCACACCATGGCCAGGTGTTTGGTTTGATTATTACGACACGCGCATTAAAATTTTAGCTGCAGAAGTTGTTCCAGCGCTTTCAGGCGAACCAGGAACAGTTTTAAATGAGCACCTATGCATTGCGTGTGGTCAAGGGGCTCTTCAAATTAAAACCCTCCAACGGCCAGGGGGTGAGGTCTTAGAAAGTGATGCTTTCTTACGAGGTTTTCCCATCCCAGTGGGAACTAAGTTGCCATGCCCCGTTATAAATTAACAGTTGAATATGATGGTAGCTGCTTTAGCGGATGGCAACGCCAACGCAATCAAATTTCCGTTCAAGAAGCGTTACAACAAGCCGTTAAAACTTTATTTAACGAAGATGTATTAGTAGAGGGTGCAGGCCGAACAGATACTGGTGTTCATGCATTGGGTCAAGTTGCCCATATGGACTTAGCGGCACCCCTTCCTCCCTACCGCGTACGGGATGGGTTGAATTCTCACTTGCGTACACGTGGTGTGTCTATATTGTGTGTTAAAAACGTGCCTGATGATTTTCATGCACGCTTTTCAGCCATAGGGCGTGAATACGAATATCATATTATCAATCGCCGGGCGCCTGTGATTTTAGAAGCACACAGAGCCTGGCATGTTATTCCTGATCTCGATGTGGAAAAAATGCAGAGGGCAGCGCGTCATTTTGTCGGGACCTATGATTTTAGCAGCTTTAGAACTGCAGCTTGTCAAGCTGCATCTCCCATTAGAACTCTTGATCTTTTTGAAATTAAAAGCAGAGATATTCCCTTTGGAAAACACATTATTGCGCACATTGCATCTCGTTCATTTTTACACAATCAGGTTCGTATTATGATGGGAACACTGAAACTTGTTGGAGAGGGACGTTTGGAACCTGATGCAATTCCATCCATTCTTGAAGCGCGTGACCGTACAGCCAGCGGACCAACGGCCCCCTCTCAAGGTCTTTATTTGAAAAACATTTCATATAAAGAAGGACTATAAAATGCAAACAAGCGTTAACGCAAGAGTAAGAGGTATAGTATTTTAAAGAAGCCCAATAGTCTCAAGAAATTCTTTTATTTTTCTCTCTGCTAAGTAGGGAAATTTATTCTTTAAAAGACGTGTAGGATCCAGGAGATGCTTAATATGTAGCTCATAAAACTCCTGCTTTTGTTTTTCCAAAGGCCCATGATCTTTTTTATAAATATCAAGAGTTCCATTTGCTTCGTAGTCACCTCTAGATTGCTCTAGGCTTCTTAATTGAGTTGTCATTTCTTGATAAAATGGAAATCTTTCATAAATCTTGTCTGTTTCCTCTTTTAGAGCAATTCCCAAATCATGATCAGTAGGCTCCTTGGGAAGCTTTTGGTCAGGAGCGACACTTGGTTTAGGTGCTGCTGCAGCAGCTGCTTGTGCAGACTCTAGTGAGTCTTCTAAAGCAAAGCGTATGAGAAAGTCATCGGAGAGTTCAGCAACCTCGCGGGGGCGCTCCTGATGAGGTTGAGGGGCGGCAGAATACGGTCCTTTTCCGGCTTGTCCTTTTGCAGACTCTAGAGAGTCCTCTAGAGCAAATCTTTCTAGTAGTTCAGAAGGAACACCCCATTCTTCAACGCGATGAATGTCTTCTTCTTTGGGTTCTTGGCGCTTGGCGCGATTACCAGAAACACGCAAAACTTCCTTCATAAGCACTTCATCCATATCGCCCTCTAAGCCCAAGGATTCTACAAGCTTACGCTGCTCATCTTCATGTTTTGATTGTCTAAGGGTTTGATGGAGTACCCAATCAGGATCTGCCTCTTTTTTTCCCACTTCGGCAGCAAGTGCGATGGGGGAGGCCAGAGAACTAAACAAAGCAAAAAATGATATAGTTGTTAGAGTTTTATGCATATATAACTTTCCTTTTAAAGAGTAAAATTTGTTTATTTTAAATAACTTATTATACCATTATTTTTGTTATTTATCAAACATTTTGAGTTTAATAAGTCATCATTTAGGCTCATTTCCAATAAACAAAAGGTTTAGGAGAAAGGGGAAGAAGCAATTTAAAAATAAAATGCGTATAATATTCAGTCTTTTGTTTAAGGATTAATCATTACTAAAATACCCACTTTTAGTGTTCTATTCGAATAAACGGAAATGTATTATTACATTTTCGCATTGAAAATGCGTTAAAATTGTGTTATAAAAATATGCTCTAGTTCTATTTAGGGCGCGGATTCTGTATTATGAAGTTTAACATTATTAAAGTCTATGAATGATTTCTCATGACATATGTTATCACGGAAAGTTGTATTAAATGTAAGTATATGGATTGTGTAGAAGTTTGTCCTGTGGACTGCTTTTATGAAGGAGAAAATATGCTCGTCATCAATCCAGACGAGTGTATTGATTGCGGCGTATGTGAACCTGAATGTCCAGCAGAAGCTATCATAGCTGATACAACGCAAGGATCTGAAAAGTGGGTGGAAATTAACCGTCTTTATGCAAGCAAATGGCCTAATATTACCCATAAAGGTGTAACGCCAGCAGATGCAGATCAATGGTTGACGGTTAAAAATAAGTTTCAAGAACACTTTAGTGAAAACCCCGGGGAAGAAAAATCTTAGATCTTTGAATGTGGATTATTGGAGTCTTTTAACTTAATCGAAGGAAAAGTGAGTTTGAAAATGACAATCTCAGCGGCGACTAAAAAAATGTTTAAAGAAGGTGATTATGTTGTTTACCCTGCCCATGGAGTTGGGCGGATTGTTGGGCATGAAGTCCAATCTATTGGGGATATTGAAGTCCAATTAGTGGTTGTATCCTTTGAAAAGGATCGCATGATATTGAGGTTGCCTTTGTCTAAAGCAAAAACTGCAGGGCTACGTCCTTTAAGCACCTCTGAAGACATGAAGCAAGCTCTACAAATGCTCTCCGTGCGTACAAAAACACGTCGTGTTATGTGGAGCCGTCGTGCGCAAGAATATGAGGCAAAAATCAATTCAGGCGACCCCAAATCTATTGCAGAGGTTATTCGTGATTTGTATCGAGCAACCACTCAGTCTGATCAATCTTACAGCGAGCGTCAAATTTACCAAGCGGCATTAGAGCGTTTTGTCCGTGAATTGGCAGCTGTAGAACAAATCGATGAAACGTCAGCAACCCAAAAGCTTGAGGGATTCCTTAAGGCTGCATAAGTTTTATATTAAATTCCGACCAAATATATCAGCTCAAAGCTCAATGGTTTTGAGCTGTTTTTTTATCATCGTTCTGACTATTATTTTTTAGAAGTTTCATTTCTTTTTAAAAACTCTTTTATATGCATAAGGGCTTCGCGTGCTTCAGGAAGGAAAGGAGCAAGGTAAGGCCATGCATGAAACATATTTTCCCAAACCTCCAAGGTAAGGGATCCTTCAGCATTTTTAATTTTATCAAACAATCGAAGAGAATCAGAAAGAAGGATTTCCTCCTGAGCCACCTGAATAAAGAGGGGTGGGAGGTTACTTAAATTCCCCCTAAGCGGGGAAAAATGTGGATGCGAGGGATCATTATCAGCTGTGTATAATTTTGCAACAATAGGCAATGAGGGTGCATAAAGAAGTATATCTTTTTCTTGATTGGTTATGAATGTTTCGCCTTGATGCGTTAAATCTAACCATGGAGAAAAACAAATGACAGCCTTTGGAAAGGGAATCTTCTCTTCTTTTAAAAGCAAAAGAAGGGCAAGAGCAAGTCCACCTCCAGCAGAGTCACCAGCGATATAGACTGAGGATCCACTCGACTGTTGAAGAAGTTCTTTATAGATTTTTAAAGCATCATTGAGGCCCGCAGGATACGGATTTTCAGGAGCCAAACGATAGTCAAAACTGAGAACACGCGTGTTGGTGATGGTGCAAAAATAACTGAGAAACGCCCGGTATGTTTTAAGAGATCCCAAGCAATACCCTCCTCCATGAATATAAAGAACAGTGGCTATAGGTCGCGTTTTTGGTGTGATCCATTCTGCCGATAAAGAAGAAAGAGAGACGGGCGTAACTGTTACACCTGGCGCGAGAGGGAAAAATGAAGCACATCGGTCCCAAATTTTTCTCAATTTCAAAATATGGCTTTTGTCTCTCACTTTCCTTTTGAAAAAAAGACGGAGTAATAACTTTATCAAATTAAGATTACACCTGCGTTTTTTTGAAGGAATTCTGAGAAGCTTCATATGAGAAAGTGATTCTTGTATCATCGAAGTATATGTCCTTCTTATTTTTGTTTTTCTTCTATCCTTAATAATACTCTTTTCCACCTCCTCATTTTAAGGATAATCTTTCAATTGTCTCGATCCTACTCCGCTGATATACTGTATTTTACACATATAGTTTTAGAATAAATATTGAGACTCATTTTTTAAAAAATTTTAAATAGGTGCTCCAGTCTCTATAAATTTCAAAGGAGATAAGACATGCATAAATATTTAGTAATCTTATTTTTCTTACTTTACTGCTTATCTGAGATAACGGCGATGGAGAAATCAGAGCCTCTATCAACTTCTCATAGACTAACTGATGAAGCCGCGTCTTCTCCCCTTGCCAAATTAGAAAAAGAGGTAACGGATATACTTGATTCCATGGAAGCTCTGCATTTTGATCAGTTAGCATTTTTAACTGAACAAGAACAGCTTTTAAGTGAAGGTCTGCATGATAAAGAATTTTTTAAGGGGATGCCTGTGCACTTGATAGGCGAATGGATTACCTACGCCCTTGACCAGAGGAATCGCAATTTAGATATAATAAGTACGAGACGAGCACAGCTACACGCTCTGCAAAACAATAGAATTGATCTCAATACTTTTTTTGGAACTTTTTTGCAGGAGCATTTTGAGCTTCTTGGTACTGCATTTAAAAATTTGCGCGCATCGATGGAGCTTAAAAAGAAGAAAGGTGATGTCCCTCTTAAAGAACGAGCAAAGATGTATGGAAGTTCTGGTGCGTTCTTGGATGATAAAGAATATTACAAAACGCTATTCACTGATGGCGTCGCTCTATTAGAAGTCCTCTACCCTTATCTTACAACCCCCCTGCCAGCTGAGCTTTCTTCAATGTTATCTTGCTCTCCTCCTCTTGAACATTTTTTCGGAAAAAAACTTGAGATGTTTCCTGATCTTTATTCGCAAGAATGTATAACTGCCGCCGGGGCGTATTTGAATAAATTTTATACGGCTGCTCTCTTCATCACTACGACAGGTGAAAGAAGGGAAGAATTTGTTCGAAAGGAAAATTTTAAAGATTATGTAGGGCTCCTAAAACAAATGCCTGGAGTTTCCGTGATTAAAGAAGATGCTGAGAAACTAATCTCTCCAAAGGAAAGCGAAGTTATTGAAAAAAGGGTAGGGGCGACTATGACTGCCCAGAAAAAAGTTCAAAAAAAGGAGGACAGACGTCAGGCAAAGAAAGAGGGTAAAAAGGCTAGAGCAGAAGCGATGCAAAAGGCAACGAAAGAGTCAGAACGCAGGAATAGTCTCATCAAAGAGGCTATCAAAGCAGCCAAAGAAGCGCGGCGTCATCAACAAACACAACCAGTCAAGAAACAAAAAATTTCAACTGATGAATTATCTTCAACAAGTCTGACATTTGACACGAGCCAGCAATCAAGTCCTGAACCTTACGTTATTCATGAAAGACCACCCAAGGTTAAAACAAGAGGCGTGACTGATCCAACCTATGAAGAAAAGAATCAACCTTTACCTGCTTCAGAAGAAATGAAAGCAGAGCCAGAAGTGCAAACACAACCAACCTTACTTCACACTCAAAAATATAAATTATTAGAAAAATTTTGGGAACTGCCATCTGGTTTTGCTTATGATAGTTTTATTACGCTTTTTGAGGGATTAGGGGGGCGGATTATTACCAACAAAGGAGGATCCAGCCACTTTCGCATGGAATTTACGCGCAAAGATGGCATAACGGTGGTCGATGGATCATGTGTTCCAAAACCCACATTAGTTTATGGATATTTCCTTCTTAGAAAATTACATAAATACTTTACAGCGTGTGGACTTACCCTTGAAAACTATATTCATGTGATAGATAAATAAGAGAATTCCATCTTTTTTATCTCCTTAAATTTAATAAGAAAAATTGATTCAAATATGATCGTTAGTTTCAATCCGTTTACACAATTCTAATTTTTGGATTAATTCGTGTTTATGAATAAATTGGAGAAGATCAGATTTTGAGGAGACCCCGATTTTGTCCCTTATTGATTGAATATAAGTTTCAATGGATCGATGAGAGAGATGAAGAAAGCGCGCAATTTCCTTTGCAGTGTAATGGTGTGACAAATAATAAAGACATTCACATTGGCGTTGAGTTAAATGGAAAGAGTATCCTTCTGAACTAAGCAAGAGTTCTCCCAGATGGGTTTGGCGTAGGAAGTTAAGAGTTTTATCTATGTCTTTCGAGACTGATCTTCTCTTAAAAAAAGTAAAATTTTCATCATAGACAGCTAATTTTTTTCTATCAGAGGTATCCATGAGATCCTTTCCAGCAACATCAAAATAGTTCACAAATCTTTCAAGGAGAGACTTATTTTTAAGAAAGAATCCCAGCGGATCAAGAACCTCTGTCCCCAAGGAAAACCCCCACCCCTCTAAAAGGTTATTATTTATTATCTTATAAAGCATAAATGTATTCCAGAAGTCGTACTTCCAAAGTAAACCGATGACAGGGTCAGCTTTTACATCAAACCTATAAATATCTCCTGTTAGAGAAAAAGAAATTTGACTATTTGGAACAATATCTACAGTGTCTATGAAAAACAGGCTTTGGCCACGAATAGTTTGGATATGAGCTTCAAAAAACTCAGGCTTACTTGAATAAGCCAGGTAGGTTCCATCCTCATGACACTTAATAAAATAATAATTCTGTATCCCAATCTCCTGAAGAGGTTGGCAAAGTTTAATAAATGAAGGATTCTTTGCTCGAAAATGATCGAGGGCCGATTGCTTTATTTTAAGTATATCTAGGTTCATTTTGGATGAATCCTATTTCTTGCACAGTCCATCAGCGAGCACTTCTTAAGTGAGATTGGTCCTCTTTTTTCAGCTCTACATCACTATCGTATTTTTTACGATAGAAAGAAGTTCATACGAATCTCTATCCTCAAAACGTTATGAATAAATTTAAAACGATTGGAGGAAAAAATGAATAGGCTATTATTACTCATACCAACAGTTCTGATATTATTAGCAACAACTGATCCTACTTACTCTGCAGATGATACAGATAAAGGGGAAATTGCAACTGTACAACGTAAAATTACCACCGGTTATGTGGACACTAAGACAGGTCGCTTATTTTATCGAGATTCCGGTGGAACGGGTCCTGTCCTTCTGTGTATTCATGGGAACTCAACTGGGAGTTGGTTATTCGAAAATTTAATGAATGAAAACTCCACGATGCGACTAATTAGTTTTGATTCTCCAGGACATGGAGAGAGCTTTAGAGCTTCTGATGATACAGCAACAGAAATTTATACTTTTCCTGGATGCGCAAAAACGTTGCTTGAAGGGCTTGATCAACTGATGCCAGGCATTGGACAATTCAATGTTTTGGGAATTTCTAAAGGTGGGCATGAAGCTATTAATCTTTATGAATTAGCGCGCGATCGAGTCAGAAGTCTAATTATTTCGGGGTCACCGCCACTTCCTCTCTTTGAAAGTGAATCACATGCTGGTGAAATATTAAGTACTGCTTTTAAGTCTATCCCGGCAGGAGCACTCTCAGGTAAAGGTGAAAGCTATACTGAAGAAGAGGCAAAATTATATCTCAAAGCAAACGGATTTGAAGCAGCAGAGGTTTTAAAAAGAGTTAAAGCAGCCATGGATACGGATGGTCGTGCCAGAGGACTCATGTTTAAATCAGTTTTTGCTAATCAAAGAGTCGATGAAGTTAAATCCCTTCAGGAAGCAAAGATCCGTATACTCATGTTAGGGGGTGAGGAAGATGAGTTTATTAATTACGAGTATGTGAAAGCTAAAGAGTGGTCTCCCCATATCCATATACAAATTATAAAAGGAAAAAATCATTCTTTTGTTTGGAATCATGCAAAGCTTTTTAATGAGATTATAGTGCAGCACTTATCTTAAAACCCAACCTCACTGCACACATTTTAATCAAGTCCTATTTATGAGAAGGCCCTTACAGGGACTTCTCATTTGTTTTCGTTCTTAACAGTATCTTGAATAATAGTTCTGGATTAAATACAAAATATGGCATTTATTCTCCTTATTTTTTTAAAGAGAAATTTTGTTGTATGCTTCTATAGACTCTTTTCTTGAATGTTGAAGATTAATAATAGGATAAGGATAAGTTACACCAAGAATAATGTTGCATTCTTTTAAAATATAATCTGGGGTTTGCCAGGGCTTGAATAAATATTTATCAGGTAATTTATCAAGCTCAGGAACAAATCGACGTGTATAAATACCTTTAGGGTCGAATTTTTCTCCCTGCAAAATGGGATTAAAGATTCTAAAATAAGGGGCTGCGTCGACACCAGAGCCCGCGACCCATTGCCAATTAATAGTATTACTGGCGATATCTGCATCAAGTAAACAGTCTAAAAACCAACTTGCTCCAGTTCGCCAATCCTGCAACAAATTTTTTACCAAAAAAGAAGCAACGACCATTCTGACTCGATTGTGCATATATCCCGTTTGCCAAAGTTCTCGCATACCTGCATCAACGAAAGGATATCCAGTTAATCCCTTTTGCCAAGCCTTCAAGAATTCTGTGTTGGGCTTCCATGGAAAGTCCTCAAATTTTTTATAAAAACTTTTATATGGCAAGTTTGGAAAGTGATAGAGCAAATAATAAGAAAACTCTCGCCACCCAATTTCACTCAAAAAACTTTCTTTGTCTTCATTAATAATGGATTCATCTGCGGCACATTTAACTTGAATACCTTGCCAAACTTGATGAGGCGATATTTCTCCAAAATGCAAATAAGGAGAAAGTCTGGAGGTAGCGTCTTTGCTAGGATAATTCCTATTCTTCTTATATCCTTTTAGGCCAAATTCTAGAAACTTTGCCAACTGTCTTTGGGCAGCCTGCTCTCCAATTTCCCAGAAATGTTCAATTGACTTATACCATGATATAGAGGGAAGCAACTTGAGGTCTTCAAGGGTTGTCCTACATCCTTGATCTTTTAGTGAAATAATCTTTTCAGGTATGGGTAAAGGCTTTCTGGGGCTAGGAGCTTGGAGACACCCATTACGATAAAAAGGTGTAAACATTCTGTAAGGTGTTCCATTCTTACTAAAATTACTCTCAGGTTCCCACAGAAGCGATCCATTGAAACTTTTGCATACTATCCCTCTTTTTTTTAAATTAGATTCTATTTGTGCATCCTTTTCCAATTGCCATGGTTCAAATACTTTATTCCAATAGACAGCTTTAACATCATTTTCTTGTATGATATTTGTGAGAATAACTTGAGGATCTCCAACATAGAAATTTAATGTGCTATTTAAGCATATATTTAATTTATGTAAGGAATGATACATCCACCATTTGCTAGCTTCACCTTGTTTAAATTGAGCTGGGCAAGTTTCATCGAGAATATAAACGGGTAAGATAGCCCCATTTTGAGCAGCTTCAAAAAGGCCTGGGTTATCTGATATTCTGAAATCTTGTCGAAACCAAAAAAGAGTTATAAAAGATGACAAAATAACACCTATTATTTATTTAAAAGAATAGCGAGAGAATTAATAAATATTTGCCATTTATCATTGTTTTTAGCAACAATTTTCCTATTAATATCTTCTTTTTTAAAGCTCCATAATCGGAAAATCCGCTGTTTTCTTAGATTTTTTAGATAAATTTTACCCCCTTTAACCAGATTTTTACGCTCCTTTTGTTATGATTATAGAGATGTAAAAAGACAGAAAACCTAAAGTAATTCTTTCTTTTGATCTTCGATTAAATTTTTAAAAGCGAGGAATAATGAAAAAATCTCCCTTTGGGGCTAACACAAAACATGCTGATTTAGAATTCATTCGCCAACTCATGGAACAACCTCTTTTAAAAAAGGAAGAGGAGCACGATCTTGCAATCGCGTGGCATGTTAATCAGGATGAAAAGGCTTTACATAAATTAGTGCAGGCTTACATGCGACTTGTGGTGAGTACGGCGGTACGGTTTCGCCACTATGGGATTGCTTTATCAGATCTTATTCAAGAGGGAAATTTGGGGCTCATGTATGCTGCTGAGCGATTTGACCCTGAAAGAGATGTACGCTTTTCAACCTATGCACGGTGGTGGATACGGTCCCACATCCAAGAATACATTTTACGCAATTGGTCTATTGTACGCACTGGGTCAACATCTTCTCAAAAGCAGTTATTTTTTAGTTTGCGTCGATTAAAAGCGCAATTGTCAAAAATTAGTACAGACCAAATGACTCAAGAAGAACGGGATCATGTTGCAGAAACACTTCATGTACCCATCCATGATGTGGAGGATATGGAAAACCGTCTTTCTTCTCATGATTTATCTTTGAGCCATCCTATGAATGAATCGGGTAGTGATGATTGGGTGGATTCATTGGCTGATCAAAATCTTGATCCGGAAGCATCTGCAGCTCTCAATCTTGATGAGAGCATTCGGCGACTTTGGATACAAGGGGCGATGCATTATTTGAGTCCGCGCGAGCGTATGATTATAACAGTTCGACGATTAGCAGATCACCCAACAACTTTAGAAGATATTGGGAAAAAGCTTAAAATAAGCAAAGAACGTGTGCGCCAATTAGAAGTGCGCGCCATACGTAAAATGCGTCATCATTTGTTGCATAATATTCAAGATTTAAAAGAGATGTTGTAAGAGGGTTATTTTCTTCACTGCATTTTCATTAGAGAGAGAAAAAAATGTCTAATAAGAATTCAGTTCGCGTGACATTTTGGGGGGTACGAGGTAGCTGGCCCGTATGCAAGCCTGGATATTCAAAAGTTGGTGGAGACACAAGCTGTGTGAGTCTTGAGGTAGATGGCCATTATTTAATTTTTGATGCCGGGACAGGAATTATTAATGCTGGACAAGAGATTTTAAATCGGGGATTCAAACGAGCAACTCTCCTTATGTCTCATGCACATGCAGATCACATTAACGGTCTTGCTTTTTTTGAACCCCTTCATCAAAAAGATTTTGAACTGACCATCATAGCAGGTGAGGTGATTTCAAAAAAGAAGAATGCAAATGGAATTGAAGCTATTTTATCTCAAATGATTTCACCCCCTTATTTTCCTATTTCTTGGTTTAAAACTGCCTGCCAAAAGTCCTGTATAGATGTGTCTGTGGGTGCACCATTTTCTGTGGGGCCTCTAAAAGTTTCAACCATTGCATTGGACCATCCGGGAGGAAGTACAGGCTATCGTGTTGATGTTGGAGAAAAGTCCATTTGTTATATTACGGATACGGGTCATGTGCCGGGACGTCTGAATTCCAATTTGGTCAAATTTATTAATCAGACTGACCTCATGATTTATGACGCCACCTTTACGGAGGAAGAGTTTAAAGACCGAGAGTCTTGGGGGCATTCCACATGGAATCAGGCGGTTGATTTAGCCAATAAGGCCGCTGTTCGGGAGATTGCCTTATTTCACCACAGTCCGCATCATGATGATATTGCTATGGCTACTATAGAAGTGCAAGTGCAGGAACGTTTTCCTCAGGCCTTCGTTGCCCGCCAAGGCATGACACGCATTCTTTAACTTCCTCTTTTTTAAACAGTAAAAAAACAACTTCCTTGTAAAAGGTTATAAAGAAGCCTATATAATTATTATCCCTCAAATCGAGGGTAATCTGATTAATATAGGTGGAGTTTATTATGAAAAAAATATTAAAATTTCTACTATTGGGATTAACTGATTTACTTCCACTTCTTTTGCCGGACAAGCAATCGAGCGTCAGAATGCTGAAAATTATTTAGTAGGTATGGGTATGCGTCACATAAGTAATGAGAATGTAACTGCGACTGTAGATCTTTTTAGAATAGGTATCGACCAACCTACATTATCTGAAATTCGCTCAGCATCTCAAGTAAGGGCTGTTGGGATTAATAACCCGACTTTTAATCAAGTCAAAGCTGCTGAACTCTTAATGGGTGAGTCTCTCCAAAAGCAGCCAGGTTTGAGTGATATTAAGGCTGCAGCCTCCCTAGCTAGCGTGGGCGCCATTGACCCAACTCTTAATCAGTTTGAAATAGTAAAGACTTTAGTAGAGAGAGGAGAGAAAGATCATTTGACTCCTGAGATGATTCGCTCGATAGAGCAAGAAAATGAATACAACCATTTAAAGAGAACACTTAAAATAGATGCGAGTTCCGATCAAATTCAAGCAAGCCTTTACATTAAAACACTAGGTATTGCAAGTGCAACGATAGCTCAACTTAATAAAATCATAGAGCTGAGATCTGTAGGCATTTTGACTTCATCTCTAGATGAAATTAATACGCCCCCACAATAACGTTAGTTTTGATATTTTATCCTTTTGGCATCACGAGAGCCCTTAAGTGGCCTCGTGATGCATGCAATTTTGAACTGCTTCACGACGCTCGCAGTGACGATACTCTTATTATACTTCTCCCCTTGCTCTCTCTTTATACCTCTTCCCTTGTGGGAGAGGTTGTAAGTCAGGCATAGCCTGACGAACGGGTGAGGGGTATACATATTAAATTCTTTTTCTTATGGGCAATTAAAAAATTTGACTTTTTAAATGGGCATCTCTTAATACTCTTCCTGCTAGCGCGTTTTTAAAAACACTTTGTTAAACAGCTTATTTGGAAAAGGAAGATAAAAATGTCTTTATAATTTTTTATTGTATCACTCGCTTCTCCTGAAGAATGAAGGATCATAAACGTCGACATCACTGATCCACACGTCCTTCAACAAATGTATCCCCATTTGTGTCCGCACTCGGACCTGTGTGCATTGCTGTAAATTTGAAGCTCACCTTGAGAGCCCAAGTTTTATAGCAAGAGCATGCCTATCTATCCGCAAGGATAGCTGTTAACTCGCATCCTTAATAACCTTAAGGACGCGCACTTTCCTTCCGACTGAAAAGTCGAGTTTGGAGCCTTCCGGTGCGGACACAAATGGGGATACAGAAAGCGAAAGAAGAAAGAAAAGAAGAGAAGAAAAGGTGTGCCGATCGTCATCACGAGCGACCGTAGGGAGCGTGGCATTCCATAAATACATGGATCACCAAGGTTCCTTTGGAATTTCTTAATGATAAAATATTTATAGTCATTACCGCGAAAGCGGGAAACCAGACAAAGTCACGAGTGCTACGAGAAAAAAATCATTTTAAAAAAAGACGATTAATCAGCATCTTCGGGAGTGTTTTCCTTTTCAATCTGAAAAATTTTAGCTTTAATTTCCTTTTCAGAGGTTGCTGGCGTAATTTGCTGAAGATAAGAATTTAACGCAACTATGACATCCTCATAGCGCTGGAGAACTGGGTTACTTGCAGAATGAGCATGCTTTGATGCTCCCTTTATTGTATCGCAATAACTTGTAAACCTTTGAATTTCTTTGTGCACAAGTTCTTTTTTTTTCTCTAAGTCGGGTCCTTTCGATAACTCAGGAGAAAGCACAGTTTGCTTGCCGCGGGGAAGATGATGCTCGTGCGTGCTTTTGCGATTTTCCGTATTACCTGTATTTAAATCATCTGATGCATATAACACTGGTGTACCTAAAGAGGCGAGAAGCATGGCACCTATAATTTGTGATCGAAACATTGTTGCCTCCTACAAGAATGATTTTTAATAAGAAATAATAGCTTAAATGCTTACAAATAACAAGTTTCCTTACATTTTTTTCACCCTCCCTCAAGATTCATCCTCTCGAATTCAGAAAACAGCGCCTCTTCCTTTTTAAGTAAGGATAAAAAGCTTCCGGAGTCCTGCTCAAAAATACCTCTTAAATGTCCTAAACCACACAAGATCACGATATTGGTTTCATCATGAGGCTGCTGTAATAGAGTTGGTTGTAATAAACGTGTTTTTAGTTCAGAAACCCATAATACATTTCGTTCTTTAGTTGAGGGAATAACACGGTCAGCATTTGTTTCAATACTCGCATAGGAATATTGATGAATAGAATTTTGATATTCGGCTAAAAGAGTTCCACAGGCTTCCATTATATCATCAGAAGAATTTAATTTTTGCCTATAAAATAGAACATCTCGGTATGCGACAATTCCAAGTCGTATAAAAGAGTCTAAATCGCCTGGATGTTTATCAAATATTCTAAATAATTCAGGAAGAGGCTCAAGAAATAAGGGTTTATTCTCCTGCTCCCCCAATTTCATCAATGTTAATTCAAAATCACATGTAACTTCATCTATATAACGTTTACCCCCAAAGAAATATGGGATAAATGCACCATATACAAAATCAAGTCTGGTGCTTAATCCTAATGTAAATCCCTCATTTAAAAATTCTTGATCCTTCATTGCATTCCATACTTCAAACAATCTTTTAATAAGATGAATTTTCTTTATAGCTAAATCATCTTGGGAAGCATCCGAGGGGTCAAGCAATCTTATCTGCCATTTATCGGAACTGGGACTCGGAGATAAAACACTTAGTATTTTAGTTGAGAGATAGTCATCTGGAGATTCATGTTCTTTGAAAAAAATCGCATCCTTACAAATAAATTTAAGCTTGGAAAAAACTTTCTCAGACAATAATAAATGTGGATCTCTATTATGAATTGAACCAATGATATAGATTTTTCGTTTTCCGCCTTTAAATCTAAAAATTGGTGGATCATTTCTTTTTTAAGTTTTGAGATGCTCCGCTAGATAAGTATTAAGGATTACCTTTTTATCCATAGCCAATGAATTAGGTAGGAAAAGAGAAGGAAAATAAATAATGAAAAACAATAATATGCGTAACATTTAAAAACCTAACATTAGGTTTTCTCAACCGTATCCGCGACAATAACACACCCATCAGGAGTGACTTCACAAAAGCCCCCTGATATCGTGAAATCCTGCTTGAGAGTATTCCCATCATAAAGGCGAACGGCTCCTTGGCTGAGCATTGTCATGAAGGGGATATGATTTTCAAGGACGCCAAATTCTCCCTTTGCTCCTGGAATGACAGCCATTTCAACAGCTCCTGAGAAGACAATTTTTTCAGGGGAAATGAGAGTCAGATGCATTAAGTTCCCTTCTTTTCTAGTTTTTGGGCCTTTTCTACGGCTTCTTCGATGGTGCCCACCATATAGAATGCTAATTCTGGTAGATGATCATAATCACCCTGTACAATGCCTTTAAAGCCCGAGATGGTATCTTCAAGAGAGACAAAAGTTCCAGGCATACCTGTAAAAACTTCGGCCACAAAGAAAGGCTGTGAAAGAAAACGCTGTATTTTACGCGCACGGGCAACGGTCAATTTATCTTCTTCTGAAAGCTCATCCATACCCAAAATAGCAATGATATCTTGGAGAGATTTATAGGATTGTAAGACACGCTGAACTTCACGGGCAACCTTGTAATGCTCTTCTCCTACAATAAAGGGATCTAATATCCGAGAGGTAGAATCGAGTGGATCAACAGCTGGATAAATCCCTAACTCAGCAATTTGACGACTTAAAACTGTTGTTGCATCTAGGTGCGCAAACGAGGTGGCTGGAGCAGGGTCTGTTAAGTCATCTGCCGGAACATAAATCGCTTGAACACTGGTGATAGATCCGCGTGTGGTGGTTGTGATGCGCTCTTGAAGCTCTCCCATTTCTGTTGCCAGGGTAGGCTGGTATCCCACAGCAGAAGGCATACGTCCCAAAAGGGCCGAGACTTCAGAACCTGCTTGCGTAAATCTGAAGATATTATCCACAAAGAAAAGAACATCTTTTCCTTCTTCATCTCTGAAATATTCGGCAACTGTTAATCCTGAAAGTGCGACACGGGCACGGGCTCCAGGAGGTTCATTCATTTGCCCATAGATAAGAGCTGCTTTTGATCCTTCTCCATCAAGATTAATAACACCCGATTCTATCATTTCTCGATAAAGATCGTTTCCTTCACGTGTTCGTTCTCCAACACCGGCAAAGACAGAATATCCACCATGTTCTTTGGCAACGTTGTTAATTAATTCCATAATCAAAACGGTTTTTCCAACACCGGCACCTCCGAACAATCCGATTTTGCCTCCACGTGAATAGGGGGTGAGCAAATCAATGACTTTAATGCCAGTGACCAATATTTCTGTTTCGGTTGATTGTTCGATAAAGGTGGGCGCTTCGCGATGAATGGGAAGATTTTTTATTCCATGAATGGGACCTCTCTCATCGATGGGTTCGCCAATAACATTCATAATTCGTCCCAAGGTTTCAGGTCCCACAGGAACAGATATGGGTTCCCCTACATCAAAAACCTCTTGCCCACGAATGAGGCCGTCGGTTGCATCCATAGCAATGGCACGGACTAAATTTTCACCGAGGTGTTGAGCAACTTCTAAAACAAGAACTTTGTCACGATGCTTTACATGGAGAGCATTAAGAATAGGGGGTATGCGTTCAGGAAAATGAACATCAATGACGGCACCCATAACTTGAGTAATCTTCCCAGCATTTAATCCACCAGGAATGGTTTTAAACTTTTGTTTTGGCATCTCTTTGCTTTCCTTTGTCCGTTTTTTCAATGTTCATTTCCTCATTCATTAAACTGCTTCAGCTGCAGAAATAATTTCTATCAGTTCCTTGGTGATATACGCTTGACGTGTCTGATGATACGAGCGTGCAAGCTTTTGAATCATTTCCTGCGCATTGCGTGTTGCATTATCCATTGCTGTCATGCGGGCACCTTGCTCACTGGCGTTGTTTTCTAAAAAGACACGATAAATTTCAATGGCTAAGTAGCGTGGGAGCAAATGTTCCAACAATGAATCTACATTCGGTTCATATTCATAAAGAGCATATTTGCCAGTTTCATCTTTGGGTGAAAAAGACGCGCCCATTTCTTTTTCTAAATTTGCCCGAAATGGTATGAGTGAGTGATGGGCAATGGTTTGGCGTAACGCTGAATGAAACACAGTAAATAAAATAGAAGCTTCACCAAATTGTTTATTCTCGAGCATGGCTTGAAGGCGTAATGAAAATTCCAATGCATCTTCAAAATTTTCTGTTGTTTTTCCGCCTCCTGTTTTATGTCCATGGAGGATTGTTTCAATAATAAGGTTTCCATGATCTTGCCGTAAAAGGTCACGCCCCTTTCTACCAAGACAAAATATTTTAACTTCTTTCCCTTGATCCTGGAGCGTGCGAATAACAGACTTTGCTTCGCGAATTACAGCTCCATTAAATCCGCCACATAAGCCTCTATCAGTTGTAACAACAATAAGCAGATGTACAGGTAAATCTGGTCTGCCAGTTAAAAGTTGAGGTTCTTTTGCAAGGTCTTGCCTGCTCTTTTTTAAAAGATGACTGACCATACTATGCATAGCACTCTCATAAGGGCGTACAGCTTCAACCTGCTCTTGTGAACGACGCAGTCTAGCTGCTGCTACCATTTTCATGGCAGAGGTAATTTTTTGTGTGGACTTCACACTCCGGATTCTTGTTCTAAGACTTTTTAAACCGGTCATCAGATCCTCATAAACGCCTTAGTTAAGCTGAAAAAGATGTACAGAAACTTGTCAAAAATTTAGACAGCTTCTTTTCAGCTTCTTCACTTAAGGTGCCTGTCTTTCGTATACCCTCAAAAATTTCTGGTTGTTTCAGGCGCAAAACTTCTAAATATTCTTGTTCAAATTCCAAGATATCTTTTACTTGAATAGAATCAAGGAAACCTTTTACACCTGCAAAAAGAGATATAACCTGTTCTTCCATGCTCATAGGGCTATATTGTGGTTGCTTCAATAATTCTGTAAGCCGCTCACCGCGATGAAGCAGTCTTTGTGTGGAAGGATCTAAATCAGCACTAAATTGAGAAAACGCTGCCATTTCGCGATATTGGGCTAATTCCAATTTAATTTGACCAGCCACTTGCTTTGTGGCTTTTTTCTGTGCGGCAGATCCTACACGACTGACAGATAGTCCCACATTAATGGCAGGTCGAATTCCTTTGTAAAACAATTCAGTTTCTAGGAAAATTTGACCATCCGTAATGGAAATAACATTGGTTGGAATATAGGCAGAAACATCTCCGGCCTGCGTTTCAATAATAGGAAGGGCTGTCAAAGACCCTCCTCCAAAAGGAGTGTCAAGTTTTGCAGCACGTTCCAACAACCGAGAATGAAGATAAAAAACATCTCCCGGATAAGCTTCACGACCGGGGGGACGGCGTAAAAGGAGAGACATTTGCCGATAAGCGACCGCATGCTTTGATAAGTCATCATAAATAATAAGAGCATGCATACCATTATCTCGGAAATATTCTCCCATGGTGCATCCCGTATAGGGTGCAAGATATTGCATAGGGGCCGGGTCAGAAGCCGTTGCGGAGACGACAATGGTGTAGTCAAGAGCGCCTGTTTCTTCCAGTGTTTTGACAATACGAGCAACTGAAGAACGCTTTTGTCCAATTGCTACATAGATACAATACAATTTTTGTGACTCATCTTTACCCTTATTAATTTCCTTTTGATTAAGGATGGTATCTAGTGCAATGGTGGTCTTTCCTGTTTGACGGTCACCGATGATTAATTCACGTTGGCCGCGCCCAATAGGTACTAATGTATCGATAGCTTTAATCCCTGTTTGCATGGGTTCAAAAACAGATTTGCGCATAATGATACCCGGCGCTTTAACTTCTACTTGGGAGGGTTTCACGCCTTTTAAGGGCCCTTTCCCATCAATAGTGTTCCCCAATCCGTCAACAACGCGTCCTAAAAGACTTCGTCCCACAGGTACTTCCACAATTTTTTGTGTGCGCTTTACTTGATCCCCTTCTTTAATGTCTCGATCATTTCCAAAGATGACGATACCAACATTGTCGGTTCCTAAATTAAGAGCCATTCCCTTCACATCATTTGGAAAAGTTACCAACTCTCCAGCCTGAATGTTGTCGAGACCATGAACGCGCGCAATACCATCTCCAATCGCTATAACTGTTCCGCTCTCTGCCATGTCAGCTTTGGGGTCAAAATCACTAATTTGTTTTTTTAAAATTGCAGAAATTTCTGCAGCTTTTAGTTCCATTAAGCGCTTCCTTTCATTGCAGTAGCAAGTTTATCAAGTTGGGTGACAAGTGTAGCATCAATGACACGCGATCCCATGCGGACCATAATTCCACCCAAAACACGAGGATCTTTCATAAAAATGAGATTCAGAGTTCCGGGAAAAGATTTCTTTAATACCATCTTCAAAACTTGACCTTGCGAAGGTGTTAGGGGGTGAGCAGAAATAACTTCCACCCTCAATTCACCGTTCATTTGTAAAACTAAATTATCATAAATTTCTATGATTTTGGGTAGATAAGAAATGCGCTGGGCCTTAATTAATTGGCACGTAAAAGTTTGCAAGGTCTCTGGGGCTGCAATTTTTACACAAATTTCTTGCAGTGCATTAGCTTGTTCTTGCCGTTTTAAAGTTGGATTCATCAGTGCCTGTTTTAAATCTTTTGAGTCATGAAGAAGCTTCTGCAGGACCTTTAAATAAGACCCAATACTTTCAACTTCTTTTTTCTCTCGGGCTAGATCAAAAAGAGCTTTCGCATATCGCCCAGCAAGTGAAGTTAAAATTCCTGATGTTAAGGCTGTTTCCATAGTACGCGCCAAACCACATTAATGTGTTAATCACATATCACCATCTTATTGCTCTGCTGATTATATTGGCGCTTCTTGAGGTAAATTTCTACTATATTATTTTAAAAATTTAACGGAAAGGGGGAAAAGGCGGTGATTATGCATCATCTTTTTCTAATACAGGGTTGCTCAGGAAATAATACCTCTGAGTATTTTATTCTTCAGAATCCTGAACCCTCATACTTTTGGAAATTTTACCAGATCCCAGGGAAGCTAAAAATGCGTCAATATTTCCATTCTTAGAAGCAACTAAGCTATTATATTCATCGCGAATAGTCACGCTCATACTGACACCTTCAACTCTCACATCATGAATTTTATTTTTGAAAACCCTCCAATCAACAGCTGTGCGAGGCCCTCCAGGCTTTTGAATGGTACTTTTAACAATAATAGTCTCCCCTTGAAAGTATGCGCCTGAAACTTCAAAGCTTACACCTTGATATTCTTGGAAACGATTGGCATAGGATGTAACAAGACGATCCTCAAACAAAGGAATAAAGGTTTCTTTTTGGCTATCCTCCATTGTTCTCCAATAACGGCCCATAACGAACCGTGCAATTGCAGGTACATTAAAGCCTTCTTCTAAAAGAGAACGGAATCGAGAACGTAACTCACTTTGAGAAATCCCAGGCTTTGTTAATGACTCGATAGCCCGACGTCCCAAATCCTCAATAAATTGCTTTGCTTCATCTGTGCCCTTAGAGGCCGCAAGTTGGCCGCAAAAGAGGACAATTGCAATAGAATAAAAAAATTTTTTTAGCATTATTTACTCGTTCTCTATCTACGTTACTCCTTGATTTTAAGAGTACGAAAAAGAGATTAACAAACAGTTATGATTTCTTTTCTTTATCTTCTTTTTGAGTACTTTCCCGAGGCTTATTAGTTTTTAATTGCTCAGCCATATAAGCTTGCCGTTGGAAGTAAATACTCCTTAACGTTACATACATATCTGGGGAGCTTTCTCTTAAGTTGTCAAGAATCTCGATATGCTTTTCACGTTGACTGATCATATAGGCTCCGTAACGAACGGTCAACCAATAACGATATTTGCGATGCGCTCTATTGTTGAGATATAGATTGAGAGGGTCAGAATAATAATCACCAACAATACCAACAGTTCCACGGATGGACGAAGACCCGATCAAAGGCAGAACAATATAGGGTCCCGTATCAACGCCCCAGGCTGTTAAGGTATGGTTGAAATCAGTATCATAGCGTGGATATCCCATATCAGAGGCCACATCTACAAGTCCCCCAATCCCAAAGCTTGAATTAAGTAAAAAACGAAAGACCGTTACGGATGCTTGCTCGGGTTCTCCTTGAAGAATATTGTTTAGAAAAACAATAGGGGAGTATAAATTATCAAGGACATTGGTTACGCCATTGCGGACGGGTTCGGGTAAAATTGCTCGGTAGATCTCAGCAGCAGGCCGAATAATTGTATAATCAAGAATTTCATTTACAGCGAAGACTAATCGGTTAAGAGGCTCCAGCGGATCATTCGCCTCTTCATCTACGAACGTCTCATTTTCTGGTATATCAGAGGATTCGCCAATGTCTTTTTTGCCAGAATCCCCCTCTTGATCCTTTTTCATATCTTTTTTAGATTTTGAGCCATTACCCTGTGAAGATGCTGAGGGCATATCCTTTAAAACTTCAGCTTTTACAGGGGTAAAGGTGCACATCATTATACTTACAATAAGATTAATAAAAGACTGATATCGGACCACAGTGGATGGCATAAGTTTTTAACCCTAACTTTAGAGAGAGATAGAATCTCACAACCTTATCTCCTGTTGTCCCAGATTTTACTAAAAATGTCTAGGGTCTGTGTGCTTTCACGAAAATTCGATTAATGACATTGAAAAACAATAAAATTTCGGTAGGCTTTGTGTCAAAGAGTCGCCATTTTAGTGTTTCTTTCGAAATATTCGCTTGAAGGATACACATTTTTTTCTTAAGACTCTGTTTGTGCCCGTTTTTTTAAAAAAGCGAACAAAATTCGCTTTTGTCGTTGGTTTCTGCAAATAGTTCATGTAAAAATAGAGGGTAGGCTATTAGGAATGTTTTCTCCTTGTATTATGAGCTTCCTTGAAGAATTAGTTTTTCATTTAGGGTGAGGGTATCTTTGTGACAGCGCTGGCACTAACAAAATCTTCGAATCAGACTCAGGTTCCCCTGTTTATGGTGGAGTGGGACCAAGTTTGTCATCAATTGCAAGAAGAGTTTGGTGAAGCAATCTTTAAAAGTTGGCTTAAGCCCCTCTCTATTGAGGAGGTTGTTGAAGGGACAGTGCATATCGGAGCTCCAACGCGTTTTATGAGAGATTGGGTTGTTTCCCATTATGTTGAGCGCATTCGTCATTTATGGCAAAAATTAAATCCCGCAGTTACCAAGATAGAAATTATTGTTAAATTGAGTTCAAAAGTTTTGAAAGCGCCTGAGTTAACTTCATCTCATGTCACAGGTTCTCGCACGTCTGCTCATGGAGCATCTGATGAAGACTCTATAGGAGCAGATCGCAATGTTATAAGCGCACCTCTTGATACGCGCTTTACATTTGATAATTTTGTAGTTGGGAAGCCCAATGAACTTGCTTACGCCGCAGCTTTGCGGGTTGCAGAGTCACAGACAGCCCAATTTAACCCCCTCTTTTTGTATGGGGGAGTGGGGTTGGGAAAAACACACCTCATGCACGCCATTGCTTGGCATATTAAAGCATGTCATCCTAAACGTCGCGTTATGTATTTATCTGCAGAAAAATTTATGTATCAGTTTATTCGTGCCCTCAGATATAAGGATACGGTTGCATTTAAAGAGCAATTTCGTTCAGTGAATGTTTTAATGATTGACGATGTTCAATTCATTGGCGGGAAAGATACGACGCAAGAAGAATTTTTTCATACATTTAATGCTCTGGTAGACCAAAATCATCAAGTCATTATTTCTGCAGATAAATCTCCATCAGACCTTGAGGGAATGGAGGAACGTTTAAAATCCCGTTTAGGATGGGGACTTGTTGCTGATCTCCACCCAACAACTTATGAATTGCGGTTGGGTATTTTACATGCTAAGGCTGATACTTTGAATATTGCTATTCCAAAAGAAGTTATGGAATTCTTGGCCTGCAAGATTGTCTCAAATATCCGCGAATTAGAAGGAGCGCTTAACCGAATTATCGCACATGCTACATTGGTTGGGCGTGAAATTAGTCTTGAGACAACGCATGAGGTTCTCAGAGATCTTTTAAAAGCAAATGATAGACGTGTTACCATTGAAGACATTCAAAAACGCGTGGCAGAATATTATGGGATAAAAATTTCTGATATGCAGTCTGCTAGACGCTCTCAAAATGTAGCAAGGCCACGCCAAGTTGCGATGTATCTTGCCAAAACATTAACATCAAGGTCATTGCCTGAAATTGGTCGGAAATTCGGGGGCCGTGACCATACAACTGTACTGCATGCTGTTCGTAAAGTTGATGAAGTTAAAAACCAGGATCGAGAATTTTCAGAAGATATCGATATTTTACGTCGAACATTGGAGGTATGAAGTTATGAAATTTACAGTAGATAGGTCTGCTTTTTTAAAGGCCTTATCCCATGGTCAAAGTGTGGTTGAACGCAGAACAACCGTTCCCATTTTAAGTAACATCCTTATCAGCGCGACTCCTCAAGGGTTATCACTTATTACCACTGATACTGATATAGCCCTTATTGAAACAGTTCCAGCAATCGTCTTAGAACCCGGTACGACAACTGTTTCTGCTCAAATGCTTTTTGAAATTATTCGAAAAATGCCTGAAGCTTCAACTATCGAATTAACCCTTATGTCTGAGACTGGGCAGTTAAACATAAAAGAAGGCAGATCGCGTTTTAATCTGTCATGCCTTCCCTCTGAAGATTTTCCTCAACTTACGCAAGGTGAGCTCCCTTATCGATTCTCTTTGCCTGTTGCAATATTTAAGAAGCTACTTGATCGTGCAAAGTTTGCCATGTCGACAGAAGAAACACGGTATTATTTAAATGGTATATATCTCCATACACTAGAGCGTGAAGGGCAAAAAATTTTAAGATCAGTCGCAACGGATGCTCATCGTCTCGCTTATATTGAGGTCCCTTTGCCTCCTGGAGCAGAAGGGATGCCTGGAATTATTATTGGACGCAAAACCGTAACTGAAGTTCGCAAACTTGTGGATGATACAACTACGCAGGTTTCCATTGCGTTATCACCAACGCGTATTGAATTTTCATTTGAAAATGCCGTTTTAAGCTCTCGGTTAATTGATGCAACTTATCCTGAATATGAGAAAGCTATCCCTATTGGGAATGATAAGCTTGCAATTGTTGATGCAAAGTCTTTTGCTGCTGCAGTTGATCGCGTAGCTACTGTTTCAAATGATAAGGTTCGAGCCATAAAAGTTAATCTAAACAATAACATGTTAACATTATCTGCCGTAAGCCATGATCTGGGAAATGCCGTGGAAGAAATGCCTATAGATTTTCCTCATAATACACCCATTGAGATTGGATTCAATGCGCGTTATTTATTGGATATTGCGCAACAAATAGATGAAGATGAAGCCCAAGTTGTACTTGCCAATGGGGATGCCCCTGCAATTATTAAGGGGATGAAAGATCAAGAAGCAACTTATATCCTTATGCCTATGCGTGTTTAATCGATTTATTTAAAGTTTCTGAACTATAAAAGAGTTAGGATTAAGATTAAGTGCAAAAGGTTAATAGTAAAGAGTCTTATCAGCCTTTTCCTTACCCTTTAAATGGGCTGTCTCGGTTGGTATTGCATCAATTTCGTAATTACCAAAGCCTTGATGTATCGCTTCAAAGGGATTGTATTGTTCTCACTGGAGCCAATGGAGCTGGAAAAACAAATATATTAGAAGCTATTTCTTTTCTTTCTCCGGGAAGAGGGTTGAGAAGTATTAAATTATCGCAAGTGACAAACCTAAAAATATTAAATCAAAAAGTTCCTGTTCCTCCTTCGTGGGCAATTGCGGCAACGATAGAGAGGGAAAATGATTTAATTGAATTAGGGACACGTCTTGATTACACAGCGACAGGAAGTGAACGGCGGTTGGTCAAAATTAATGGGCAAGTTGCAAAAAGTCAGGCTTTACTTACTAATTGGATAAGTATTACCTGGGTTACACCCCAAATGGATCAGCTTTTTTTGGAAGGATCTTCAGGGCGCAGAAAATTCATTGATCGTCTTGTCTATGCGATAGACCCACTGCATGCTGAGCGTCTCCACAGGTATGACCATCATATGAAAGAACGTGCGCATCTTTTAAGAGAAGGCCGGTATGATCCAGCGTGGGTCTCAACCTTAGAACGCAAGCTAGCAGAAGACGGAGTTGCTATTACAGTTGCACGTCAAGAGCTTGCTGAATATTTAGAGAATGCGCAGCACACAGAAAAGGACTATCCTTTTCCTCAATTTCAGGCTGAAATGAAGGGGGAAGTTGAAAAGTGGTTGGAAAATCATCCTGCCCTGGCTGCGGAAGACATTTATGCGGAAAAGCTCTGTATGGTGAGGGCGCAAGATGCTGAAACAGGAGGGGCCTTTGTTGGCCCGCATCGGAGCGATTTTTGTGTCCACCATCTTGCCAAACAGCTTCCAGCAGAGGTATGCTCCACGGGAGAGCAGAAAATGCTTTTGTTGGCTTTAACTTTGGCTTTTACTAAAGTTCAAAGAGAATACAGTTCTTGTCCTGCTATTTTGTTATTGGATGATGTTGCAGCGCACTTGGATGATCAGCATCGTCAGGTCTTATTTCAGGAAATTTGCAAACCTGTGAGAGGGCCTATGTCTGAAGATTCTAGGAAGGGACATATCCAAGTATGGATGACTGGAACCGATAAATCTATGTTTCAAAATTTGAATGATCAGGCACAGTTCCTGACTGTTCATAATGCAACTTTAAAAGAGGATTTTTAACTGAATGTAGGGGTAGTCCCTACAATTAAGATTGGGAAAAATAGGCAATATGATCAAAAATTCTGAAATTCAACCTACACGACCACCAGAAGATTATACATCTGAATCTATTAAGGTTTTAAAAGGATTGGATGCGGTTCGTAAACGTCCAGGAATGTATATTGGAGACACAGACGATGGAACAGGTCTCCATCATATGGTGTATGAAGTCGTCGATAATGCTATTGACGAGGCCTTAGCCGGCCACTGTGACCGAATTGAAGTGATTATTAATGCAGATAATTCAATAACAGTACGCGATAACGGTCGAGGTATTCCAGTCGATATTCATGCCGAAATGGGCGTTTCTGCAGCTGAAGTTATCATGACGCAACTTCATGCCGGTGGAAAATTTGATCAAAACTCTTATAAAGTTTCAGGTGGTTTGCACGGTGTTGGTGTTTCTGTGGTGAATGCTCTTTCAGAAACACTCGATTTACGCATATGGCGAGAGGGTCACGAACATTCCATTAGTTTTCGTCATGGAGTACCTGAGGCGCCTCTTAAAGTTGTAGGGGATGCACAGGGCCGTACAGGGACCGAAGTTCGTTTTATCCCCTCTAAAGAAACCTTTACACAAACTATTTTTGATCGCCCAACCATCGAGCACCGATTGAGAGAATTAGCTTTCTTGAATTCGGGTGTTAATATTATTTTAAGTGATGAACGTGAGGATACGCCGTATCAAGCAACTTTGCATTATGAAGGGGGTATAACAGAATTTGTTAGGTATTTAAACAAAGCAAAAAATCCACTTCATTCTTCTCCTATCAGCATTTCTAAGGCACAAGGGGATATTACGGTTGAGTTATCTATGGAATGGACAGATAGCTACCATGAAACAATCCTTTGTTTTACAAATAATATTCCTCAAAGAGACGGTGGAACACACTTAGCTGGACTAAAAGGTGGCTTAACACGTATGGTTGGCAATTTTGTTGCCGCAAGTGCTCAGGGTAAAAAAGAAAAGATTACTTTTACGGGGGAAGACGTGCGAGAAGGGCTGACGTGTGTTCTTTCTGTAAAAGTTCCTGATCCGAAATTTTCTTCGCAAACAAAAGATAAGTTGGTTTCTTCTGAAGTTCGCCCAGTGGTCGAGAACGTTGTTTCTGAGAAATTAGAACAATGGTTTGAAGAAAATCCTGCCCATGCAAAAGTTATTGTTACAAAAGTTATTGAGGCTGCAACAGCACGTGAAGCCGCTCGGCGTGCTCGGGAACTCACTCGACGCAAGGGGGTATTAGATATGGCTTCCTTGCCTGGAAAATTGGCGGATTGCCAAGAAAAAGATCCCTCTAAAAGCGAAATCTTTATAGTTGAGGGTGATTCAGCCGGAGGGTCAGCTAAGCAAGGACGGGAGCGTTCGTTCCAGGCTATCCTTCCTCTAAAAGGAAAAATTCTCAACGTAGAACGGGCCCGTTTTGACAAGATGTTAGGGTCTGCTGAAATTGGGACCTTAATTACAGCTCTCGGAACAGGTATTGGGGCGGAAGATTTTTCTGTTGATAAGGCTCGATATCATAAAATAATCATTATGACAGATGCCGACGTTGATGGAAGTCATATTCGCACGTTACTTTTAACATTTTTTTATAGACAAATGCGCCCTTTAATTGAAAAAGGATACCTTTATATTGCGCAACCACCTCTTTACAAAATAAAGCGTGGACAATCAGAAGTTTATTTGAAAGATGAGCGCTCTATGGAGACATATCTCTTGGATGCAGCAGTAGAAGAATCACGTCTTACTTTGCCGAATGGGACAGTTATTGTAGGTCAAGATTTGCGGCGCCTTGCAGACCTAGCTTTAAGAGCGCGGCATGGATTTATGGGATTAACACGCCGCGTCAATAATATTCATCTGTTGGAACAAGCTCTTTTTATGGGATATTTTCAAAACCCTGATATGGATTTAGCTCCCCTAGTTGACAGCTTAAATAACAGCGACCAAGTTATCCGCTTAAATGGAGCAATAGCAAAAGTTTCATCATGGTCACTCAAGCGTGCTGAAAACAAAGATGTAGTAGCAACTTATACAATTGCTGGTGTTTCAGAATCTTGGCGTCTTGATGAGGCATTAACATCTTCACCAGAAGTTAAGGCACTATTAGGCTTGCAATCGAGCTTGAAAGAATTTTCCATGGCTCCCCTCACATTTGAATCAAAGGATAAGAAAGTGACCCTCTCTGGTCCATCTGCTTTTGCAGAGGCTCTATTAGAGGCAGGACGTAAGGGGATAACGCTGAGCCGCTATAAAGGACTAGGTGAAATGAATCCTGACCAATTATGGCAAACGACATTAGATCCAGAGGCGCGTACTCTTCTTCAAGTTAAATTAACCCACATTGAAGAAGCTGAAGAAATTTTCTCCACCTTAATGGGAGATGTTGTTGAGCCCCGCCGCGATTTTATACAAAGCAATGCCCTCAAGGTTGTCAATTTGGATGCTTAATGGTATATAAGTTATTGTTATTAGCGAATAAATAAAACTTACAATTTTTACTAAGGTAACTTGTGACTAAAAAACCTCCCAAACTTTTTGGATTTGAGCGCCCAACTTTATCTTTTGGAGAAGAAGGAAAACGCACATACACGCGCTCTAAACCTCAACCAAAAAGAAGGGCGAGTAATGAAAAAAGTACTCGAAAAAGCGGTGGAGGAGGTGGTCGGCGCCCCCCGAAGCAGCCGAGACGAAGATCGATAAAATGGGTTATTTTTCGTCTCTTCATCACATTGGGAATTTGGTTTGTAAGCTTGGGTCTATTAGGTGTCCTTTGGTTTAGTTATGACTTACCCGATATTAATCGACTTCAAGCAACTGCGCGGCGGCCCAGCGTCACTATTATGACAACCGATGGTACAGTTATTGGAACCTATGGTGATTTGTATGAAGATATGATCCGCGTTGAAGAACTTTCTCCCTACATTCCCCAAGCGTTGATGGCTATTGAGGATCGTCGTTTTTATAGCCACTTTGGTGTTGACATCATAGGGTTGGTTCGTGCTGCTTACACAAACTATAGAGCTGATCGCGTCGTTCAAGGTGGCTCAACCATCACCCAACAGTTAGCTAAAAACTTCCTTATGACTCAAGGTCTTTATACCCATAATGACCGTTCTTTGAGGCGGAAAATACAAGAGGCCATTATGGCTGTTTGGTTTGAATGGCATTTTACCAAAGACCAAATTATGACCATTTATTTGAACCGCGTCTATTTTGGTGCCGGAACCTATGGTGTGGATGCTGCTGCCCATAAATATTTTAAAAAATCAGCACGGCAACTCACAGTTTATGAGGCGGCCGTCATCGCTGGTTTACTTAAAGCACCTTCCCGTTATTCTCCAACAGCACATCCAGAACGTGCCAGGGCGCGCGCTAAAGTGGTTCTAGATCAAATGCAAGAAGCGGGGTATATCCGCTCTGCAGACGAGTATTTACGCCAAGGCATGGCTCAGCAAAACCTCGCCCCTTCAACAGGGAATAGTCATCAGTTTTTTGCTGATTGGGTTTATGACTCGATTCCTAATTATGTAACCATTACGGATCGCGATTTAGTAGTGATCGTAACGCTCGATTTGCAAATGCAAAAGAAAGGCGAAGAGGCAGCCTTAAGCTTGTTAGCCGAAATGGGTAAAGAATTAAAAACAAGTGAAATTGCCTTGGTTGCTATGTCACCTGATGGGGCAGTTCGCGCAATGGTTGGCGGGAAAAACTATCAGGAAAGCCAATTTAATCGTGTAACACAAGCTTTTAGGCAACCTGGATCTGCCTGGAAACCTTTTGTTTATTTGGCGGCTTTGGAATATGGAATGACTCCAGAATCACGTGTCAGTGATGAACCCGTTACGGTTGGGAATTGGACCCCCCGAAATTTTGGTAAACATAAATATCGTTATGAAGATGGGGAAGATTATAGCCTTAAAGAAGCCATCACAAAGTCCGTCAATTCATGCACCGTTCGTCTTGCCCAGGAAGTTGGGACGCGGCGTGTTGCTGAAGTTGCACGTCGTTTGGGCATAAGTGGTAAGATTGTAACTGACCTCAGCATGGCAATTGGAACGACGGGAACGACACTTCTTGAACTCACTGCAGCAATAGGTACGTTTGCAAATAATGGTATGAGTGTTTGGCCCTATGGAATTTTAGCGATCAGAGATAAGGCCGGGAATATTCTCTATCAGCGCACAAGTGAATTTTCTAGCCCTGTGGTTGATTTAAAATATGTTAAACAAATGAATCAAATGCTGATCAGTGCGGTCAATAATGGAACAGGTCGAGCTGCAAAAATGCATTTTCCTGTCGCTGGTAAAACAGGAAGCAACGGTGATTTTGATGCATGGTTTGTAGGATATACCCCTGATCTTGTGGCTGGAGTTTGGACGGGAAATGATAATTTTAAGCCCATGGCAAAAAAATCTACCGGAGCGAGGTTACCTGCGCGGACTTGGGGCGCATTTATGAAACTCGTTTATGATGATAATCGACTTCCTCAAGGAGAATTACCTGTTGAGAGCTCTGAAATGTCCGCAGAAATGAGCCACGAAGATGTTGATGAGATTTCTGATGATGGGCCTATAGCTCCCCGCTCTCGGGTTTATACAGAAACAGATGATGAATTTGAGCGGCTGGTTAATCAGATCGCAGGATAGGAGTTTTTTTGTTTAATAAAAAATATTTTATGACTCTATCATGATAACCCATTCAGACAAAATTTATGTCTTCTTATCGACCCTTTTTGCCGTTTTTCTTGTGATGGCAAATTTGGTCTATCAAAAATTTGTCTCGTTACCTTTTCCCTTCCTCCTGTCATTTGAGCTGTCTGTGGGAGCCATTATATATCCAATTACTTATCTTATAACTGATCTCATTACTGAATTTTATGGCAGAGAACGGGCGCGCTTTTGTGTAAAAAATGCCCTTATTATGAATGTCATTATAGCCTTTGCAATTATAGGTATGGATCACTTGCAGGCAACAAGTTGGTCTTCTGTTAATAATGATATATTCCACAAGGTATTTGGACAGTTTAACATTGCTTTTGTAGGCTCCATTATCGCTTGCTACGTTTCGCAATTAATTGATATTTCTCTCTATTTATGGATTCGCACCTTGACTGGTGAAAAATGGTTATGGATCCGAAACAATGTAAGTATTGCCGTTTCTCTATTTGTTGACACCCTTATCGTAAATTGTTTTCTGAATTTTTATAATATTCTTCCAACGGATCAAATAGGAAAAATAATTTTCAATAGTTATCTTTTTAAGCTCATTTTTACACTCTGTAACACACCTGTATTTTATATGGCAGTGAAAATGATCCGTTGGGTCCTAGAGCGTTCAACGCATCCTGTCGGTGTAGATACCCAAGAATCTATGCAAATAGGAACCTCAAAAGTGGTTAATTAGTAAAAAAATTAATGGACATTTATTCAACCTTTATGTTACCGATCAACCAGATAATAGTGTAAAGAGATTTTAATGGTTTACTACGTTTCTCTTTTTTCATTCCTCCTTTCACTTCGACTCGTCGACTGATGTCGACATTTTATCTTTTTTTAAACCCTATACATATGTAAAACTTATTATAAACTAGAATTAAATTTTACTTTTTAAGTGAAATTTCTATATGGAGTACGTTATGAAAAAAAGTTTGTTTCGGACAGTTGTTACCAGCATGATGGGGAACTTGTTTGAATGGTACGATTTTATCTTGTTTGCCTATTTTGCACCTGTTTTTGGAAAGCTTTTTTTTCCATCTACAGATGAAACTACTGAATTGATCAAAGCATTTGGTGTTTTTGCTGTTGGCTTTATTTTTAGACCTCTGGGCGGTATTGTTTTCGGTCATATTGGGGACAAGTGGGGCCGCAAATCTGCACTCGTGTTAACTATCTTACTGATGGCGATTCCCACAGCTATTATAGGTCTTTTACCAACCTATGAAGAAATTGGCGTCTGGGCCTCTATCTTGCTCATTGTAATGCGTATCTTACAAGGGTTTTCCATGGGCGGAAATTATGGAGGATCCATTACCTTTACAACAGAACATTCAGATCCTAAACATCGTGGGCTGATTGGTAGTTTTGCGGTTACAAGTTGTCTAATAGGAATCTTATTAGGCTCAGCTACAGCAACGCTTTTTTCATACACTCTTGGAGAGCTTGATTTAAATACGTGGGGATGGCGATTGCCCTTCTTACTCGGTATTTTTATTTGCTTCATCGGTTATTACTTACGTGCAAGAATTCCAGAATCTCCTGAATACGTGGGAATTCAAAAGTCTGGAAAAGTATCAAAACATCCCGTCACACAAGTTTTTGCACAACAGGGTAGAATGCTCTTTATTGTTGTTTTGGCTGTCATGTTACATGATGTCAGCTTTTATATGCTCTTTGCTTACATGCCAACATACTTAACAAAGCAACTTCATTTGGCAGAAGAGGCTGCCTTTACCATAAATACCCTTAATTTGATCGCAGTATGTGTCTTTACAGTTCTGGGAGCATGGCTCTCTGATAAAATTGGACGTAAGCCTGTGATGATTGGTGCTGCGCTCATTTTTATAATCGGAACAATTCCTCTGTTTAATATTATCAATACCACAAGCAGCTTAATGAGTATCTTTTTAGCGCAACTCCTTTTTGCCATTGCTGCTGGAGGTTACTTCGGTCCAACGCCAGCCATGATGGTAGAGGCCTACCCAACATCAATTCGGTTTTCTGCCATTGCGATTACCACGAATATCAGTGGTCCGCTCTTTGGAGGAACCGCACCGATGCTCATTACGTACCTCATTAACAAGACTGGCTCCATCATGGTACCGGCTTTTTATCTAACAGGTGCGGGGGTTGTTTCTTTGGGGGCAATAAAATTTATTCAGGCTTATCAGAAGACTAAAAAGAAGAAGACCTAAATTCTTTCCTCTTTGTAAAAACCTCTCCTTTTTATCAAGGAGAGGTTTAGCAAAGACAAATATGATTAAAATCCAAACATATGATCAAAGCTAAAGTCTTGATTTCCCCAGGTGCCATGATAGCCGAAAAGGCGACAGGTCGTATCACGAATAATGATATATCCCCCCTTTGCTTTTGTGCGCAATTCTTCGGGAAATGTCTTATGATAAGAAAAGAGAAAAGACCCACTGCAAGGTATTTTTACTGAATGACTAGAAATTTCTTTGCCTTGATGATCGTGAAGAACAAAGTTTGTTTCTGAATAGGGATGCCATTGGGTGGAGGATGGATAAATCAAGAAGCATGTTGTATCTGATTGAGAATCTGATAAGGCAAGGAACAGGCGCGTCCGCAAACCTGGAGGACTTCCAGCATAACTTTGAGGCTCGTTTTTATAAACAAGAGGAGTATTAAAAATATGAGCACCAAAGCTTGTTTCAGCTTTCTGAGGTCCTTTCTCATACCGGAAAAGGCCATGTAACCATCCGTCAACTGATATATTCTGACCCTCATCATAGGCCAATTCAATATGACCAAAACCGCTAGGTAAAGACCATTGCCCACAATCTACAACCGTTGCATGGTCTCTTTCCAATACTCCCAAGGAATGCTCCGCAATTGCTTGTCCGGTGGCATCATAGACAAAAACCTTTAAGGGAAGGTGTGTTTGCTGTGTACACATGGGGGTTGGAAGGACCAATGATTGAAAATCAGATTGAGGCAAAATAGGAGCAGGAAGGATATAATTTTTCCCAAATAAGGGCTTTAAATGTGCGGGTGTAATAGTTGGCTGAAGATCATTTCTTTGAACATTAATATGAGCTATGCGCTGATTATTTGTGGATTTACAGATAATTTCATAGCGTGGGCGCACAACGTATTTACCGGCTTGAACTTCAATTTGTTGAGGCCACCTTACATTGGGTAATAGATCTGCAACATTGAGTCGATAAGTTGCAAAAGGAGCTATTTGGCGATCAAGCCAAACGACATCCTTTTTGCCCATTACATTTATACCAATGGAATTGGCAGGAATGGGAACTGGGTGGCTATTTTGGATCCAAAAATAAACTTGTTCATTTTGATGCGGTGCCGGGAGCCCAGCATATGAATCTGCAGGCCATGAATTGGCGTCGTGGGTGCAAGAAACGTGTGTGTGGTCATCTGTGTATGTTTCAAGTGCATATTTCACAATGTCGTGACCCTTAGCACCTATCACGTGTATAAAAAGCTGTCCTGTAAAAGGGCTTAAATTAAATTTCTTTTTAATCTCTTGACTATCGAGCACGATGGTATGTTCGCTGGCATTTAATGGATGCTCCCATTCAGCTAAAACTTGTCCCTCTTCTCCAAAAAGGGTACAAGAAAGCTTAACGTCTTTAGCACCATACCTATGCCAATAATTAGCCGTAATAAGGCGCGTGTGAAATCCATCTTGCTCTCTAAAAAAAGCAAAGTTTGTTGCAAAATTTAGGGGAGTGAGATAATTTCTCTCACCCGCTAAGACCTCTAAGCGAATATCGTCGAGGGAGTAAACCTTTAATCCTTTAGGAAGGTAGGGTGTCAGTGCAGAGAGCATCAAGTCTTTCTCAAAGGAAAGAATAAATAAAACGTCGTCTTGATTTTCGGAAAGTTCAGTTAGGGGGCGGGTTGTGATATTCCCAAACAATGGATAGTCTTTCCCAATATGCTCAAATTTTTGGACGTAAATATGAGTAATCTTTAAGAGTTGGAGCTCAGGAAGATAAAATTGTTGAAAGGCTTCTAAAATTCCTAAAGGATCATAGAGAGCAATTTTAGAGGAACTCAGCTGTTGAAAAAGAGTTCTTAAATTCAGAGCTGTTTGGGGATGTGCAAGAACTTTGTAGAGGACATTACCCCCGGTGCAGTTATCAAACGTTTCTATATTTAATGCCATTTCTAATAATCCCTATTTAGGAGTCGTTCTGAACCTTGAATGTTTATGTGGTATAGAAGCATTTTGACACGTCCTAAATCAAGAAAAAAAACTTAAGTATTTAAGCTATCTATAAGGAACTTCCTGGGAGTGAAAAAAGGTCATCAAAAACGTCTAAATCTTTAAGGGGTTGACGAGGCACCCAACAAGTGTCAGTCTTTGGGTGTTTTAAAGAATCTAACCAGGTATGAATAGAAAAGTTTATAGCAAACTAATGGAGCGCTTATGAATATTCAATCTGTTTCTGCCCTCTTTCCCTATCTTACTTTAGGTTTTCTCATAACCGGGATGTTCATTTTTCGCTCCCAACGCCTGCTTAAAAGCCTTATTGCGGCTCAATTGGTTCTTGCCCTTGCCTGGGGTGTTATAAATTGGATGGGGCTCTTAGCCATAGGAATATTTTGGGGAATTTGTGAACTTCATTGGTGCTACTTTTCATCAAAAGGATGGCTTGCTTCTTTACGTCTTATCATCATTGTTGCAATTGCTTTAGGTTTTGCGAATCATCTTATTCCTGGATTTTATAACTTACGCGCCATAAATAATGTGTATTTATCTTTATCTTCTGCGCCTTTTACAATGTATCTGAATTTCGATAAAACTGCGGCAGCTCTTATTCTTGCTGTGACAAGTTCCCTTATTTTTAATCAAACCCTTCCTCTTGGAAAAGGGGCGTTCTTACGCATTTTCCTTCTTTCAGGTTTGTGCATTTCAGTTCTCATCCCAATAGCACTCTACACAGGCTATGTGCATTATGATTTTAAAATTCCAGATTCAACGGGGTTATGGATTTTTAATAATATGCTTTTTGTTTGTTTTGCAGAAGAAGTGATTTTTCGGGGAATAATCCAAAATTATTTAATGCAAATTTCTAAGGGGCGTAAGATTCCAGCATTTATTCCCATAACAGTTACTTCTTTGCTCTTTGGTGTTCTCTTGGTTGGTCATTTAAAAGGTGGAATAACTTTTATTGCTTTTGCAACAATTGCTGGCATGTTTTATGGATATGCTTATCATTTGACCAATAGGTTGGAAGCAGCCATGCTCGTTCATTTTATTGTGAACTTGTGTCATTTCCTATTTTTTAGCTATCCTATGGCTGCAATCCTTAACAAATAAGCTGCAATCCTAGATAAGCAAAAAGGGAGCGAATGTGAGAATTGTGAAGTTTTCATTCTGGTGTCTTATCGTCGTTAGTCTCTCCCTATGGTTATGGGCAAATAAGAGCGCAAAATTTGTTATTTTAGAAAAACAAGGGGGGACCTCTTCAAGTCAGGTGAGAAATATTAATACAAGGGATCAGGAAGCAAAAGGGAGTTCTATGTCATCTGATGAATTAGAATCAAATGAAAAAATCATTACACATGAAGTTAAAGGTACTTTTAATCTTCAATCCATTGAGAATCGCTTAAGAAAAGCGCCCAACTTAATTTTATCCCTGGAGAAGGAAATAGAAATTTTGCATCAAATGACCGAGTTTGAACTCGGAAGGTTCTTGTTAGCAAATGGTGGAATCAACGGCTACTGGACCGCATATTGGCTTATACATGGGCCTCAAAAAAAACTAGAAAATCCTTTAGAAGACTGGCTTATTAATAGGTCTCCATCATTTACTGCTTCGCAAGAGCGTTATAAAATTTTTCAAAGGGAAATACAAAGTCGTTTGCGCTCTAATATGAAGCTTGCTTCCATTCCATGTGGTTTGATGGATTCCTTGTTAGGGTTGGATTATACTCATCTTGAAAATGTTGAACTCATAGGAGTAGATATAGATCAAGAATCTCTTATTCTCGCGAAAGAAAATATATTAAAATATAGGCCGAATGCGAAAGTATCATTTCTAAAAAAGAGTGCTTGGCACCTAGATACTTCAGACTCTTATGATTTAATTACAAGTAACGGTCTTAATTTTTATGAAGCTGATGATCGTAAAGTTGTAGGGTTGTATAAATCATTCTTCAAAGCTTTAAAACCTGGAGGAATCTTAGTAACAAGTTTTCTGACGCCACCACCAGGTACAGCGCAACCATCACCATGGATAAATTTTAATAGGGATGATGCCCTCATGCAAAAAGCAATTTTTGTAGATATTTTACAGGCGAAATGGCAAGCAACACGCACTGAGTCATTAACCCGTCAACAGTTAGAAGAAGCTGGATTTAAGAATATTAAATTCATTAACGATAAGCGAAACATTTTTCCAACTGTCATTGCTCAAAAAGAATGAAAATGAATAATCAGATAGCTAAATATATCTATAGATTTTTAATTATCTTTGGATTTTCACTCAAAGGCTTTTGTTCTGATATTGAGAGCAAGCTTCCTGTGTTGGAAAAACAGGTTGAGAACTCTTTTCAGCAATTGGATGAAAAATCTATAGGAAATATTGAGCAAGTTAAAGATCAACTGAAGATTATGTATACTCTAGATCAAATGATCAGGAAAGAAGCGATTGCTTTTAAAATGAATGCTAAATTTAAAAATCTTCTTGAGAAAATGGACCGATTCCACACTCAGCATCTTAAAAAAATTCTTGCTATTTATGGGTGGATTACACTTACTAAATTTGGTAACGAAGCAGATAACCAGGCGTGGCTGTTGGTGCAACACGCAGATCACAATCCACACTTCCAAGCAAGTTGCCTTTTTATTTTACAGCACCTTGTCCCCCTGAAAGAAACGGATGTGAAGAATTATGCATATCTTTATGATCGTGTTGCCCTGAAATACCAGAACCTAGGGTTTAAGCAAAAATATGGAACTCAAGTCGAGCAAAAAGGCAATAAGTGGAAACTTTTACCTTTTGAGGGTACACTTAAAGATGTAGATCTTGACCGTCAAAAAGTGGGTCTCGAGCCAATCGAAAATTATCTCAATTTCATTAAAAGTGTTTATGATAAATGAGCAATAATTCCATTATTCAAGCTATGATTCTCGCTGCAGGAGAAGGGAGAAGGCTCAGGCCTTTAACGGACCATACGCCCAAACCTTTGATTAAAATCGGCGGGAAAACAATGTTGGATCATGCCCTCGATAAAATAGATGCGTATGGTGTTCAAAGATGCGTTGTGAATACCCACCATCTTGCAGATCAAATTCAGGCACACCTTCAGAGACGAAGAAAACCAGAAATTTATATTTCCCATGAGCCCATTCTTCTAGACACAGGCGGGGGCATTGCTCAGGCTCTTCCTCATTTTAGTGGAGAACCATTTTTTGTATTAAATGCGGATATTTGGTGGCGTGATGCTCAGCACTCTTGTTTACAACATCTTAATGAAATGTGGGATTCTGAAAAAATGGATGCATTGCTCCTTCTCATGCCACGAGAAAAAGCCATGGGGTATTCTGGTGTGGGGGATTATTTTCTCACAGCGAGTGGTAAATTAAAATATAGGGGCAAGGAAGAAATGAGGCCCTATATATTTACAGGTATTCGAATTCTCCATCCACGCCTCTTAGAGGGTGAAAAGATTCAACCATTCTCCATAGTTCCTTTCTTTCACAAAGCAGAAAGCAATGGGCGTCTCTATGGTTTAGTCTTTGATGGGGAGTGGGGAGATATTGGAACCCTAGAAAGTTTAAAAGCAATTTCATCAGATAAGCGCGTGAAGAGTTTATAAAAAAATAAGAGTGTTTAATTTTTTGAAGTACTTTGAAAAAGGCAACCAGCAAGATGGAAAGAGAAATTTCAAAACTGCCCAAAGCTCCCTTCTTGAGTGAAAAAGCTATAAAAAATTTATCTGAACTTTGCTTTAGATCGGACAGTGATTTATCAGGTGTGAGTGCAGACACAGTTTTTGTATTTGGCACAGCCGTATCTTTCGATAAGTGTGCAGAGGCTATTATAAATGTTATCGAAAATGTTAAGCCTCAGAAGCTTATCATTTCTGGTGGAATGCCGTCTTATACAGATTCTTACAAAATAGCAAAACCAGAGGCTGAGGTATTATATGATCATATTGTAAAATTCCTCCCTTCTAATATGGAGATTCACCTGGATACTCTCTCTAATAATTGCCTTGAAAATGTACAAAACTCTCTTTCTTTCTTGCAAGGTGCTCGTCATCTAGCTTTCGTTACAAAATGTTTTAGTGCAGGACGTGATTATTTAACACTTAAAAAATTTTTACCCAACGTAAAGTATGAGCAAAAGACATTTGATGCTCTTTATCCTCATGTTTCCTCCTATATTACAAGGGACAATTGGTATAAAAATTCTGATTCTATGAGCAGAGTATGGGGAGAATTTTTAAGAATAGTACACTACGGTCAACGAGGGGATATTGCCTATAAAGAAGTAAGTTCACTAGTGGAAAAGATTATGAAGGAGGTTGAATGACGGCTTTCTTTTTGTCTAAGGAAATGGTTTGACATTCATGAAAGGACTATATGCAATACCAAGTGGTGTTCCTTTCTTATCAACTCTTGTTGAAGGGTTGTTAAATGAGGCTGTGAGTGATCCATTAAGTCTTGCTCGTTCCGTTGTTATTTTACCAACACGACGTGGGTGCTTGGCGTTACACCAAGCATTTACAGCAAGAAAATCAACAAGTGTTTTACCTCGCATTATTGCTTTGGCAGACATAGAGGAAGGAATGGATTTGCCCGGATATGTGCCACCAGAAATTCTTCCACCTTCACTTCCAAATTGGCAAAGATTAGGTCTTTTAAGTCATCTAGTATTAAAATTTGAAGAGCAAAAAGAAGGTGGTATAGGAAATCCTGCACGTGCCGTTCGTTTAACTCAAGAGCTCATGAACTTTGTTGATGAAGTTGAAACTTCCAAGTTGAATTTAGAAAATTTAAAGACCTTGGTGGGGGAGGATTATGCAGCGCATTGGCAACTCACTCTTGACTTTCTTAAAATTCTGACAGATCAATGGCCCTCTATTTTATCTCAAGCCGGCTTTATGGAACCTGCTGCGCGCAAAAGATTAATTCTAGAACAAGTGGCTTCATATTGGCATCCAACGGATCCCGTTATATTGGCAGGGACAACTGGAACACGTCCTGCAACTGCTGCTCTCATGGGGGCAATATTGCAAATGAACAAAGGCTGTGTTGTTTTACCTTATGTTGATATGTCCCTTTTTGAAAGTGACCACGTAACCTTACCAGCAACACACCCACAGCATACATTGATGCATCTTATACAAAAACTGGGAATTCCACAGTTATGGCCGTCTGATATTAAAAATATACCCTCTCGTTCTATTTTTTTGTCATCTGCTATGACCGCATCACCTCAAGAAAATTGGTCAATATCACAGGAAATTGCAGAAGAAGTTTTGTCCTCAATAGAGGCCATTGAGGCTTCATCCATTGAAGAAGAAGCTAACCAAATTGCTCTCATCATGCGGTATGAGTTGGAAAAAGAAAGCAATACGATAGCCTTGGTCACACCCGACCGTGAACTGGCATGGCGGGTAAAAACTGCTTTAAAAAGATGGGAATTGCATGCAAATGTATCAAGTGGTTTTCCCTTAAAACAATCTGTTGTTGGGAGGTTTCTGCTTTTAACAAGTCTTTTGGTAGACTCTATGAAGCCAACCGATCTACTTGCTCTCTTAAAACATCCTCTCTATATGAAAGGTAAATTAAGAGGATTTCATTTAAACCAAACACGGCAATTTGAACGAGAAGTTATACGAGGACAAACAGTTGGATCACACCAAGATCTTAATTTTCCTGGTAGTGAACGATGCGCTCCCTTGAGGGTCCTGAATGATGGAAGACATCATTCTTTTTCTGAATTTTTAAAAACGCATATTGCTGTTGCTGAGAACCTTGTTGGGGATAATGAAAATTCAAATGAAGGAGTTTCCTTATTATGGAGTGAGGATGATGGTCAAGTAGCCTTTTCACTTTTCCAAACCCTTCTCGAATACGCAGATACATTTCCATCTTTGACAGCTAAAGATTATCCAGCATTTTTGCGGAATCTTATGGCAGAAGAAGTTGTTCGAGAAAAAGAAGGAATTGGGTCACAGCTTATGATATTGGGGACATTGGAAGCACGATTGCTGCAGGCAAATGTTGTTATTCTAGGGGGGTTAAATGAAGACGTTTGGCCAAGTATACCTCAAGATGATCCTTGGCTCAGTCGTTCCATGCGCGAAGGATTTGGATTACCTCCCTTGGAGCGTAAAATTGGTTTGTCAGCTCATGATTTTTGTGCAGCTTTTTCAGCACCTAGAGTTTATTTAACGAGATCTTTAAAGCGTGATGGCACCCCGACCTTACCAAGTCGATGGTGGCAACGTATGGCTGCATTATTAGCAACCGCAAAAAAGGAGTTTACTTCTTCACAGCCTTGGGGCGCATGGGCTTCTCAACTTGATCAGCCAATGAAATCTTCACCGTTTTTACCTCCGTCGCCTTGTCCCCCTCTTAAGGCGCGGCCCTGTCGATTGTCAGTAACAGCAGTCGAAACGCTCCTTCGTGATCCTTACAGTGTTTATGCAAAAACTATTTTAAAGCTATATCCCTTGGATCCAGTTGAGGCAGATTTATCACCCTTAAAGCGTGGGCAAGCTATTCATGAAGTGCTTGACGCGTTTGTGAAATCAGGTGTGGACCCTCATGCGCCAGGCGCAATGAAATTATTTGAAGATTTAGGAGAAAAAGCGTTTGGTCATTTGCTACGGGACGTACGTGCACAAGCATTTTGGTGGTCTCAATTTCAACGCATAGGGGAATGGTTTTTATCTAAAATGAGTGAGGAAAAGCCCTTGATTCAAGAAATAAAAACAGAAGTCGAGGGGTCTCTTGAAATTCCCACTTCCAATGGTCCAATTCTGCTGACAACGAAAGCTGATCGTATTGATATTTTGTCCTCTGGCTTTGCGCGAATTATTGATTATAAAACGGGGAGTTTACCAACGAAGAAAGAGGTCACTCAAGGGTATGCCCCACAACTTTCATTGGAAGGACTCATCTTAAGGGAAGGAGGTTTTTCTTCCTTGCCACCCCTGATTACAGAAGCGCTCTGCTATTGGCGTATGACAGGAAGGTTTCCTGTAGGAGAATGTGTGAGTTTTGATAATGCTGAGGCGTTAATAGAAGCTGCAAAGCACGGTGTAGAAGGATTATTTGAACATTTCTTGGCAAAGGAAACGCCTTTCTATGCGTGTCCCAATTCTTTTATTATACCAAATCACCATGAATATGCCCATTTAGAGCGGCTCAAAGAATGGGGATATTAACCACATGAATACTGCACAATATCTGGCAGCCGATCCAAAAGTGAGTGCTTGGGTAAATGCCTCAGCAGGCACAGGTAAAACCAAAGTTCTCATAGATCGTCTGTTAAACTTATTGTTGGAAGGTTTTGCACCAGAACGCATTCTCTGTCTCACATTTACAAAAGCTGCGGCTCAAGAGATGTCAAATCGGTTAATGCAACGTTTAGCTCAATGGGCAATTATGCCCTTGCCAAAATTAGAAGGAGAACTTGAAGAGCTTTACCCAGAAGAAAACATTTCACCTCATTTGACGATCAAGGCAAAAAGTTTGTTTACAATGGTCTTGGATGCTCCCGGGGGAATAAGAATTCAAACCATTCATAGCTTTTGTCAAGCAATTTTGGCGCGCTTTCCTTTGGAAGCTGAAATTTCCCCCCATTTCAGAGTATTAGATGAAGCAGAGGGAGAAGCTCTCTTACGAGAGGTGCAAAGATTAATATTTGCAAAACCCACACCGGCTGTCGAAGCAGCCCTCTCTATTTTAAATCCTTATATGAGCGATCAGAGATTTAATGATATCTTGGATGAATTTTCTCAATATAGAGCTCGTGTTGAGGCATTGGTTTCTGACGAGCAAAGTTTGTGGAATTTATTGGAGCGACTTTTTAAATTCTTAGAGGTAAGTACCTATGTTCAACATCCGGAAGAAATTTTGGATCTGAATTTTATTCCTCATTTGAAAATGAAATTTGTTCCCGAGGGAGTGGAGTATGACACATATAAAAATAATTTCCTGACTCAAAAAGGAGAAATTCGAAAGAAACTTTCACCAGAACAAAACCATGTGGCGAAGAGCGTTTTTAAGTTTAATCAAACCCTTTTAGCATTAGAGTTAATTCAGCGTACTGGTGCTTTTCTTGTTCTTTTTCAAGCAATTATGGAGAGCTATCAAGATCGAAAAATAGCTAATGGCGCATTGGATTATGAAGATTTAATTCAGAAAACACGCAAGCTCATAACACTACCAGGGAATGCATCTTGGATTTTGTATAAACTCGATGGAGGAATTGACCATCTTTTAATTGACGAAGCACAAGATACAAATTCTGCTCAATGGGAAATTATTCTTAAACTTACAGAAGATTTTTTTACGCAAGATAAACCCTATCGCACAGTTTTTGTCGTTGGTGATGCAAAGCAATCAATCTATAGTTTTCAAGGCGCAAGCCCTCATGAATTCTTGCGTTTTAACGCTCATTTCTCAAGGAATGCACCGAATTGGCGTGAGGTTGAGTTGGGTTTATCGTATCGATCTACTGAGACAATATTAGCAATTGTGGATGAAGTTTTTTCTAAAGAAACAAATCGACGAGGGATGTCCTTTTTGGGTGCAGATATTGTTCACAACATTTATCGTGAGCAAGATCCTGGGCTTGTGAAATTATGGCCCTTAATGACTCCCTTACAACAAGAATCAAAGGACGACATGAAATGGACGTTGCCTGTAGAACGCATTGAACAGGTGAGTGCTCAAACACTGTTGGCGCGTCATATAGCACGTGAGATTAAAAATTGGATTTCATCTCAGGTGATTTTGCCCTCCACGCGTGAAAAAATTCAACCACGTGATATACTTATCTTGGTTAGGAAACGAAGTGAATTGGTGCATGAAATTATGCACGCTCTCAAAGAACAGGAAATTCCGGTAGGGGGCTCTGATCGCCTCATTTTAGCAGACCATATTCTTGTAATGGATCTCTTGGCCCTTGGGCAATTTAGCCTTCTTCCAGAAGATGATTATTCGTTAGCGTGTGTATTAAGAAGTCCTTTGATTGGATTAAGCGAAGAGGAATTATACGCCATCGCCTATGATCGGGAAGGAACATTATGGGAGTCTCTTTCACAAAACAGATCTATAAATCCTTCATTTGAAGCAGCATATTTATGGTTGAATGCCTGTCTTACTAAAGTTGACTTTTTAGGAGTGTATGAATTTTATAGTTGGGTTTTAAAGCAAGGGGAAGGGTTGCGTCGTTTCCTGAGTCGCTTAGGGAATGAAGTTGAAGATATTGTGGAAGAATTTCTCGTTCAAGCATTAAACTATGATCAAAATTATGCAGCATCCTTACAAGGATTTTTGCATTTTATGGGGCATCAGAGTCAGGAAATAAAGCGCGATGCATCGAACACAGTTCATAACAAAGTACGCATTATGACAGTGCATGGTGCCAAGGGACTTCAAGCTCCCATTGTTATCTTACCCGATGCAGCTGAGTCGGGACATAAGAAGAATGATCTTCTTTTATGGGGAGAAGATATCGTCATGTTGTGGCCGTCTCAGGCGCAGGATACAGAACAGACAACACATTTGAAAAATATAAGACAAGAGGCAATTTCTGAAGAAGAAAGACGGTTGCTTTATGTCGCTCTTACCCGTGCACAAGATTGGCTTTTTGTAGGAGGATGTGCCAAAGATGCGGATATATCTTCTGATTCTTGGTATAAAATTATTCAAGAGGCTTTGCAGGCTAAATCAGCAACGTCCTCTTATCAGTTAGGTAATTTTGAGACGAAACAACATTATGATCTGGTTATCCAAGAACCTCTTCCTCTTCCGGAGTGGGTTACATCGCGTCCTAAAAATATAACACCTCACAAGAAGGTTAGAGAAAAAGATATCCTTTCTTCTGCTGCAATGGATCGCGGAATTCTCATCCATAAATTTTTTGAATATTTGCCCAATCTTTCACGGGAGAAACGCTATACGACTGCATGCCAATTTGTAGAAAAGGAAGGACTCTCAGTGAGAGAATGGGAAAATGATATTCAAGAAGTTTTAAAAATTCTTGATAGTCCAGATTTCGAGAAATTATTTGGAGAAAATTCTCTTGCAGAAGTGTCTGTTACTGCATTTCATAATAATGAGCATTTTCAGGGGCGTATTGACCGTGTACTTGTAACAGAAGATACATTGACAATTGTTGATTACAAAACCGACAGTATTTTTCCACACACCTTACAAGATGTACCAGCAGCCTATATAAAACAACTAGAAGCATATGAAGCCGCCTTAAAGTCGCTTTATCCAAACCATAAAATTAAGAAGATGATTTTGTGGACAGCTGGTCCCATTCTACAAGAGATAGGATAGATTTTATTCAGATAGTGAGTTTATAACTTAGGTTGAAGCTTTATTCATATACATATTTTGTCGTTCTTCTTTTCTTTGCTCGAAAATACTTTTTCTTTTGTAAGTTACACTCTTTACAGTGTCGCCTCCATTTGATTTTTTGCTCTTTCCAATTGAGGGACTTTTATAAGGTATCATATAGACTGAATTATCTGCATCACGTATGTTGGAGGTCTCATCTGAATCTATATCTTCACCCGTGTTTTTACCGTCTAAGTATTTTTGAAATTTGCCAGTTCCCACACTCACTATAACAGTGTTGATATCGGTACTTGCATCAACAGTTGTTCGAGTGGCCTCTGAGATGAAAACATCATTCGCAGTATCTAAAAGTTCAAGGAGAGTACGTTTGCCTAGGCTAAATTCAGTTAAATATGTTTCGCGTAATGCGCGTTTTTCATGTATAAGATTGGTGAGATGGGCTGATTTTAAGCGCGAACTTTTTGCCTCGCCCCATGCTGAGCGTATGGTTCGTTCAGTTTGCCGGCGTGTAAGACTAAATCTGGCATGAGCTTCAGTTAGCCGCTTCGTTGTTTCTCGCGATCTTGCAAAATCTGCCCCACCATTATACAAGTTATGTCGTGCCACAATCATTGCAGTGAGGCGGTTTTGAAAACCTGATGTAGCATTCATGTTACGATCCCTTTCTCCTTCTAATTCAAGAGTGACTGTAGGGACTAATTTTGAAATGGTTTCTCGTTGGTTTGACTCTGCAATTTGGACGGAACTTTTAGCGACCTTGAGGCTATTATTATTTTCAAGAGCCATTCGGACAGCTGTCTCCGCTGAAGAGGGGATAAGGTACGCAGGAAGTCTTACGCGCTGGATGTTGGAAGGGGGTTCTCTTCCTGTCGCTTCAATAAATTTTGCACGTGCAACTTCCATATCTGACAAAATGCTTGATTTCGCAATATGAGTATCATGTAATCGAGCTTCCACTTGAACGAGGTCGGAAATGGGCGCTGCGCCAGCTTCGACTATTTCAGCTACTTTATCTCTCATAATTTCGTGAAAACGAATATTATTATCGGAAATTCTTACAAGCCTTTGTAGGCGTCGTAAGTCAATAGTGAACGTGGCAGCATCAATTGCTGTTGTATCAGTAGTGACACCTAAAGTCCCCTCAGCCTGGTTACGCTGGGAGCGTGCTTTATCAACGCGAGATGCATTGGCCATTCCATCAAATAAAATTTGTTTAATGGTAATAGAGGGATCCGTTCGGGTTGTGGAAATTGTACCGGAACTTCCGAGGGGATTTAAGGAGTTAACACTAAAGTTTCTACGGATATTGTCTCTTCCGAGGCTAACCCGCATATCAACGGTTGGCATATAGCCTGCGTAAGCTTGAGTAATAACCTCATCTGCAGCGCTGAGGGCCTCCCTATCTGCCATAACGTTTGGATGAGTTGTTAAGGCCTCCTTAACAATTTGGTTAAGTGTCGTAGAGGTCGTTTTTAAGGGTTTTTTATACCCTTGAGAAACTTCATTAATTTTTGGGTAACCTAGGTTATCACTTGAGCAGGAGGAATCTTGTATTTGAGTATCCTGCGGAGGAGGATTAGGCTTTTTTTCGTTAGGTAAGGTATAAGCAGTTCTCCAAAAAATGAAAGAACAAACAAAACTCAAAACCATTTTTGTAAGAATTTTCTTAAGCATATCAAAGTCTCAAGTTGGCCTTTAATTTAATAATAACATTTTAACATAAATTTTATACATTTTTTTCTCTAAAATTAATCTAGTTGAAACTTTTTGTGTGGTTTCATGGAAGAGAAAGGTATTGTGGGGTATTTTATGGCTCAAGATTACCAAACGAAATCAGATGAACCTCTCAAGTATGGAGATGCTCTTCTCCAATGCTTAGAAATTATTTCAGGTTTATTAAATTATCGTGTCTCTGCTGAATCATTTAAAGCAGGCCTACCTATAGGACCTTTAGGATTTGGACCCGGGTTATTACTGCGGGCAGCAGAGAGATTTAATTTCAAGTCAAAAATAACCGATAAAAGATTTGGTGAAATTTCTTCACTTATATTGCCATGTATCCTTCTATTACATGGAGGAAAGGCTTGTGTTCTTGCTTCCATTGAACAAGGGAAAGCCACTGTTTATTTTCCAGAAGATAAAAGTGAACCGCGCATTTTACCATTAGAGGAATTAAAAAAACTCTACATAGGTAAACTTATCTTAATAGCTCATAGGCCTTTACATCTTATTGAGCCTACAAAACCTGCTGCGTTGGAGTGGTTTTGGGATACATTAAAAGTTTTTAGCTCCATTTATACTCAGGTCATTTTATCCTCGTCACTCATTAATATCTTTTTATTGGCTGGAACGCTTTATGCGATGAATATTTATGACAGGGTATTACCTAATAAAGCCTTTGATACTCTATTAGTCTTATCTGTGGGCATTTTTGTCGTCTACTTGTTTGACTTTCTTTTGCGTATGATTAGGGGATATTTTATTGATATTGCTGGAAAAAACGCAGATGTATTGCTAGGAAGTTTTTTGTATGAGCGGATTTTAGGCTTGCAATTAATGCATCGGCCTCCTTCAGCAGGTGGTCTTGCTCATTACTTAAGAGAATTTGAAGGAGTAAGAGAATTTTTCTCCTCAACAACGATTGTAAGTCTGGTTGATATACCCTTTGCAATTATTTTCTTATTTGCCATTGGTATGATCTCAATTTCAATGGTCATTGTACCAGTTGCTGCTATAGTTCTCATATTAATCATTAGCTTTATGATGCAGCCTTCTTTGAAAGGTTCTGTTAAAAATCTTCTTTCTCAAATGGAATACAAGCATGGCATTCTTATGGAGTCTCTTGCGGGAATAGAAACCGTAAAATCCTTAAATGCTGAAGGACGGATGCTCCATAAGTGGGAAGAGTCCGTTTCAGGAACTGCGCTTGCAGCAAATAAGGTTTATTACATATCGCTGTTATCTTCCAATGCAATTTTCTTTATACAAAACGCTGCATATGTCTTTTTGATTGTCATTGGTGTATATGAAGTTGCTGCTGGAAATTTAACGGTGGGAGGTTTGATTGCTGCAACAATTTTGACCACGCGCGCCATTGCTTCGATGGGAAGTGTTGTTGCATTAACAGCCCGATTTAATCAAGCCTATACATCCTTAAAACTCTTAGACACAATTGTAAACTTGCCGGCTGAACGATCCTCCAGCATGCGCTACATTCATCAAAGCTCTCAAAGGTGATATTGAATTTTCAGAAGTAGATTTTTCATACCCTGGACATAAAGTTAAAGCTTTAAGAAACATGTCAGTTAAAATTAAAGCTGGGGAGAAAGTTGCTCTTATTGGAAGGATGGGGTCTGGCAAAACTACAATTGAAAAATTAATTTTAGGTTTATATCAGCCAGATTCAGGAACAATTTTAATTGATGGGGTTGATACACGCCAGTTGGATCCCGTGGAGGTTCGTGCATCAATTGGATATGTATCTCAAGAAGTCTATTTGTTTAGAGGAACAGTTCGTGAAAATATTGCTCTTTCCAAGGCTGTCTTTGATGATGCTCAAATCCTAAAGGCGGCTGAAATAGCTGGAGTAGATGATTTTGTGCGTCAGCATCCTCAAGGGTATGATATGCCAATCGGAGAAGGGGGGTCTGGAATGTCTGGCGGACAGCGGCAAGCTATTGCTGTTGCACGAGCTCTTTTACATGATCCTGCCATTTTGTTACTCGACGAACCTTCAGCTTCTATGGATCCAGAGTCAGAATTTAATTTTATTAAACGATTAGAAGCACATATTCCTTCTAAAACACTCATAGTTGTAACGCATCGCCATTCTGTTTTGACATTGGTGGATCGAATTTTACTCATTGATCAAGGACGTATCATTGCTGATGGACCAAGAGATAAAATCTTAGAATTATTAGCACAAAAGCCTGGTCAAGCGGTGAAACCGAATGGGGAGAGACATGAGTGAAACTCCTGAAAAAGACTTAGAATTTTTACCCCCGCGTGCGGCGGCCTTTTATCGTGTAGGTCACAAGAAAACTTACCTGGCACAAAAAATTATTTTGATGTTTTTTATCGCCTTCTTCATTTGGGCACACTTTTCACAGTTGCATGAAGTAACGAAAGGAACAGGTAAAATCATTTCCTCTACACACAATCAAACTATAAGCAATTTAGAAGGAGGAATTATCAAAGAGATTTTAGTTCGAGATAATCAAATTGTATCACCTGGTCAAATTCTTATCAGGTTAGACACAACGATTTCGCAAGCAAAATATTATCAAGGTTTAGAAAATTACTATCGGTTTCTTGCATCTGCTGAGCGGCTACAGGCACAAATTAATAATCAACAAGCTTTTGCTCCCAGTCCGGATCTTTTAATGAATGCCCCAAATCTTGCAAAAGAAGAAAGTGTGCGCTTCGCTTCAAATCTTTTGAAGAAGCAAAATGATTTAAATATCGCTCGAAAAGATTATGAAATGAAGCGGCAAGAAATGAATGAAATAAAAGAAAAAATGAATGAGGTAAAAGAACAGTATGAATATGCTTCTGAGCAAGTTAAAATCATTACGCCTTTAGCAAAAAACAAGATATATTCACAGATGGATTATCTTAAACTTATGCGCGATTATTCTGATCAAAAAGCACAGTTAAGAGTTTTAAAAGTAAACCTTAAGCGCCTATCGGTAGCCGTTAAACAGGCTAAAGATCGACTCGACCAGGTGCTTATTCGATATCGTACGGATGATTTACAGGAACTTCGTGATATTGAAGGGAGACTTGCAGAAGTGAGAGGAGCAAAGACAGCAGATCAAGATCGAGTTGCACGTTCAGAAATTCGTTCCCCAATTACAGGGACAATTCGTGATATTAAAGTAAGAACAATTGGGGGCGTTGTTCAGCCTGGCGAAGCTCTGTTGGACATAGTGCCTTTAAACGATACTTTGATTGTGGAGGCTCAAATTGCTCCATCAGATGTTGCTTTTATACGTCCTGGTATGACTGCAACAATAAAGGTAACCGCTTATGACTTCAGTACATATGGAGGTTTAGAAGCCACTGTTGAGCATATAAGCGCGGATACTATTACAGACAAGCGAGAACAAACTTTCTATCGAGTTCTCTTGCAAACAAAATCAAATGTTCTTGCTAAAAAAGGAAGGCTTTATGCAATTATGCCTGGTATGCAAGTTGAAGTCGATATTCTCACCGGCCAAAAGTCTGTGCTGAATTACTTCCTGAAGCCTTTCCTCCGTGCCATAGACAATTCTATGACAGAAAGATAGTTATTTAATTATAAAACTCACGTGAAAAGGCGTCTCATAATTATGCGGTTTAGGGCCCATGTTAAGAGAGGGTATAAACCAATGGTTAGGAGAATACTCGGAATAATGGGAAAAATCCCAGTCCATTGAGATTTAACACAAGAGATAAGAATTGAATAGAGAAGACCATCTATAAGTGCAAAGAGGCAAAATCCCCCCCATACCCACAAGAAGTTTTGGTGACCAAGAATTTTCCTTTGTGTGAGAAGGAGAGTATATTCTGTTAGCAACCTAACAGCAGAAAATCCCAAGGGATAGGCATAAATTCCATCTAGAATGAGGCTAATTAAGACGAGCTGCTCAACAGAAAGAAGATCCGGCCTATATAGCGCGCAATGATAGAGAACAATCAAAAGCAAAACTGGCTGTACCCCAAGGCTTTGCCATACTGGAAGAATGTTTAAACAAACGACGGAAACCAAAAATATAAATATGAGAAGTCGATGTTTCCAAACTTTTTTAGAGGTTGAATGGTCGCCATCAATCATAAACTTCTCTCTCAACTAAATAAGTGTATCAGGATGACAATTCTCATAAACCTAAAGGCCAAAAAGAACTGTTACAAAGGTGGGTGTTTCTTTAACGAAAGGACGTGCGATAATAGTATCATCAGTTACTTGGGTAACAATTGCGACGGGGAGTCCAGGAGGAAAAATACCGCCATAACCGGAAGTTAAAAGACGATCACCTACTTTGACTTTAACAGATTTTTCTAAATGAATGAGCCGCAATTCAGGCCCATTTTGACCCGAAATAATTCCATGATCGTGTGTTGATTCAATTTCTACAGGGATACGCGAAGATAGATCAGTAAGAAGCATTACGCGTGCATTAGAGGAAGAAAGCCCCCCCACCTCGCTGATACGCCCAAGGACTCCATCCGCCGTAATGACTGGTTGCCCCTTAAGTATTCCATTTTCCTCGGATGCCTTAATTGTTAACTGGGTGTTCATTCCATCACTTACATGTCCAACAACACGTGCTGTTAGGCGCTCAATTTGGGTATCAGGGAGTGCGTTTGTTAAAAGTTGCAGTTGATGTTGGTCACGTGTCTGTTGGCGCAAATCTTGGATCATAAATTGAAAATGTTCATTTTCCTCTCTTAAAAAAGCTACTTCTTCGCGCAAGCTTTTATTTGTTCGAAATGTGTCGCTCCAGGAGTCTAGGGCAGAAAAAGGTTGTGTAATGCCGTCTATGAGAGGAAAAGTTAGATCCAAAAGCAAAGAGTTAAGATGCTGAACTGCTTTATTATCCCTAATCGACAATGTAAAGATAATCAATGCACCAATGAGAACAGAAACCATCCCTAAGGGAAAGTGGGTAAATCCATGAGAAGGTCGGTTATGAACTTGGGAGACCATAACATACTTTAAGGATGGTCGTTGAAGAAAGAAAGATTTTAATTCAGAAGACTTAATCTTTGCCATGCAGGCTGGTTAACCTTGTTAAGTGTCATAATTTCAATAATTTATAATCATACCTAGTAACAACAAAACCATTCTTATAATATAAAACTCTGGGGGTATTTAAAAGAGGGTTTTAACACTTTTTTAATACATAGTTATAAGAACGTTTTGCAGGGTCTTTATCTCCTCTAAAGCATGCCCAGTGCCCTGGACAACACAAGTAAGGGGGTGCTCAGCCACAAAAACAGGCAATCCTGTAGCCTGCGACAAAACAGCATCCAAGTTTTTAAGTTGAGAAGCTCCTCCAGTCATAACAATGCCTCTGTCAACAATATCAGCAGAAAGCTCTGGAGCCGTATTTTCGAGAGCTGTCTTAACACCATGAATAATGGCTGCAACCACTTCTGTCATGCTTTCCGCGACTTGTTTCTGATTTATTTCAACTTCTTGAGGAACACCGTTAATTAAACTACGTCCTTTAATGCTCATCTTGATCTCATGGCTATTTGAGCAAATAACGGCAGAGCCAATTTCTTTCTTAATTTTTTCTGCTGTGCTTTCTCCAATGAGGAGATTATGGGTACGGCGAATATAATTAATGATGGCTTCATCCATTTTATCTCCACCTACACGCACAGAACATGCATAAACAATACCACCTAAAGAGAGGATGGCCACTTCAGTTGTACCCCCTCCGATATCAACGACCATGGAGCCTGTAGGCTCAGTAACTGGGAGGCCCGCTCCAATGGCTGCCGCCATGGGCTCTTCAATGAGAAAGACGCGGCGGCCACCAGCGCTTTCAGCAGATTCTTGAATTGCCCGGCGTTCAACGGCTGTAGAACCAGACGGAACACAAATAATAATTTGGGGAGCTGCAAAACTGCGGCGGTTATGCACTTTCCGAATGAAATGTTTGATCATTTCTTCAGCAACTTCAAAGTCAGCAATCACGCCATCACGTAAAGGACGAATTGCTTGGATTCCACCTGGTGTTCGCCCGACCATAAGCTTGGCTTCTTCTCCAACGGCCAGCACTTGCCGCTTTCCCTTATTCATGGAGGTTGCAACAACGGAGGGCTCATTGAGGACAACACCCCTTCCTTTCACATAAACCAACGTATTGGCTGTACCTAGGTCGATAGCCATATCGGCCGATAAAGCACCCAAAAAGCGTGATAGTAATCTCAATTTATTAATCCTCGGTAAGTTTGCTCTTTATTCGATATAGTTTTACGAGGAATAGGGGGTGTACCGCAAGAGTTTTATTGAATGGAGCTTTATATTATTCCTTTAAAATTTATGAAATAATAACCAAATTTTAAGAATATTTTCTTAAGCTTAAAATCATAAATGAACACATTCGGGAGTTTGCTTCGATGAAAGATTATTTGATTCTGCTTATGTTAGGAATATCTACATTGGGATTTCAAGGCAGTCTCCTGGCTTCACAGGGCTCTGGGACTCCATCTGCTCTTGAAATTATTCATGGTAAATTGAGTAAAAGACAGCCTCTTTCACCAAAAGAGGAAGCAACTTTAAAGGTTGTAAAGGGAAAAGTACAGAAAAGTGCGGGAGATATGACGGTCCTTTCTCCTCTTGAGCAGAATGTTTATAACTTAGATCGTTTGAACAACACATCACCAACTCTTACTGAAATTTTAGAAAAGGGAAAGCAATTTCCGTGGGGCTTAGATCTTATTCTTCTAGAAGAACGAGGTTTAAAACTAAGGGACTCGGTTGGGGGTGGAGGAGCAGATGTTTCTTCTGTTGTCTATACTTATCAAAAAATATCTGGTGAGATAAATACAATGGAAAAGGAAAAGAAAAGTCTTATTGAAAAAATGAAAGATCTAACGGAGAAAATGAATAAGGCACAGAGAGATAAACTCTCTTTAAGCGCTGAACAGACGGTCCTAAAAGAATGGCAAGATAAAATTGTAAAACTTAATGCAGAAATGGGTCGTCGAAAACCAACAAGAGAAACTGCGGTGAAAAGCATAATGCAATCAACAGGGCTTGAACGCTCAAAGTTAGATCAATTACCAGATTTGGAAGCATGGAAGGACATGAAAGCTCACCCAGAGAAATTGAGCCAAATAATTAAGCGTCCGCTTCCTAATCCTCACTCCGCTAAAATATTGAGATAGAAGAAAATTATTACTTAGGGCTTATCCCTTATAAATTCATCTTGACGAAGGGGGTACCTTTAACGTTAGCTCTCCTTTATAATGCTTAAAAGCAAAATAAAGGAGAACAATTCATGCCTCATACACTACCAAATCTTCCCTATGAACTTAATGCACTCGAGCCTCACATTTCAGCACAAACACTTTCATTTCATCATGGAAAACATCATCAAGCTTATGTAACAAACCTGAATAATCTCATTCAAAATACTGATTTAGCAGATAAATCTCTGGAAGAAATTATTCAATTAACAGCAAAAAATCCTGAGAAGATGGGTGTGTTTAACAATGCCGCTCAGGTATGGAACCATACATTTTTTTGGAATTGCATGAAGCCGCAAGGAGGTGGGGCTCCCACAGGGGATTTGAAAGACTTGATTGATCAGGCTTTTGGATCCTATGAGAAGTTTGCTGCTGATTTCAAGCAAGCCGCTGTTACTCAATTTGGGAGTGGCTGGGCTTGGCTAGTTGCTGAAAAAGGAAATTTACGGATTATGAAAACGGCGAATGCGGATCTTCCCATGGTTCATGGTGCGACAGCGCTCTTAACATGTGACGTTTGGGAACATGCTTATTATTTAGATTTTCAAAATAGACGCCCAGACTACGTGGATACTTTCTTAAATCATTTGGTCAATTGGGATTTTGCAACCTCACTCTTGACGTCGATGTAAGTTCATCCATGGTGAGGTTTTAACTGTTTTATTAAAAAAATGAAATGCTCATGTCGTTTGGTCGCTATTTTACAAGAGTACTCGTGGGATGTATATTTTGGAGTTACCTCACTCCAGGAGGTATGCTTTCTACTTGGGGACAAGAGCACAATCAAAAACTTGCTAAATCCGTAAAAAACTCTTCTCAAAAAAAGAGACCAAAACATAAAAAATTAAAGACTACCAAAGCGAAAAAGGGATATGGCGCCCCGATCATTTTTGGAGGGCAAACCCGTATTGAGACAAAATATTCATTTCTTCCTTTCTTCCTTATACCAAAGCCTCACGACAATTTTTATATAGGGTTTATATCTACACCAATTGCTCTTGAGTCTCTTTCGAAAATTGCCCAAGCAAAAGATAGCAATCTACCTGACGTGAAAATTCTCATAGAACCAAACAAAGGCGAACCCAACTTAATATTTGATTGGCAAAATAACAACTCTGCTTTAGCGGTTTTAAAGGAAGGGAGCAAATGGTGGATTGTTTTTGACGAGAAAGCAAATCCTTTGCTTCCTTCATTTGAAGAACATTCTGCTTTAGGTTTTAAAAATATTGAAGTTTTGCCCACCCAAGAAGGGTTAGTTTTACAAGTGACGGTAGAAGATCAGCTCACACCTGAGGTTGCTTATAAAGATAATAAATGGCGCATCATTTTTAAACCTCAACCTCAACTCCTTTTTCACCAGGCATCTATTGAGTTTCCTCAATCTCAGGTGCATAGATTAATTATTGAGGCCAGCTCTTTAGGAAAGGAAATTCATTTCATAGACCAACGTACTGGCTATGGATGGGTAGTCTTTCCTTCCTATCGAGTGGGCTGGGGTATTGAATCGCGCCAGGAATTTCCTGATTTTAAAATTATGGAGGCACCCCAAGGAGTAGGAATTCAAACAATAAAGGATGATCTTATGGTAAAGGTCATTCCAGGTGGGATAGAAATCACACATCCTGACGGGTTAGCCATCAGTCGGCGAGAAGATCGTGAGCAAGTTCGTACCTGGGCAATGCCGACGGGTTTTTTTGCACAAGCTCAAGATCTTGATTGGGAAAATAGAAAAGAAGAAATTAACCAAGAATTATTAGATCTTCCTCACGACCAACATGGGCCAGGCGAATTAGAATTGGCATGGTTGTTATTAAGTCAGGGTGAAGCTAATGAAGCATTGGGGTATCTAACTCATCTTGCCAAAATGCGCCCAAGTATTGCTGATTTATCTGTGTTCAAAGCTTTGCAAGGGGTCGCAAACTTATTGTTGCATCGGTACTATGGTGCAGAGCAATCTTTAAGAGAGGTACGTGAAGAACCTGAAGTACAGATATGGTTGTCGATATTAAAAGCAATTCAATATCCTTCTTGCCTAGGATTGCATTGCAAGCCACAAAATCATCTGCGTTCGCACTTCCAAATGGCAAAGCCTCTTTTACAAAGCTATCCGAAGCCTCTACGTAATCAATTGATGTCCCTTATTTTAATGGCCGCGATTGCCGCAAACGATATTGAAACTCTTACATCCTTCTTAGAGGGAGAAACTTCACCACAGGAGAGAAGTGCCAAGGAAACCTTTAATCTTGCGCGCGCAAAAATGCTTCTTAACCAGGGAAAAGAAGATGAAGGTTTGCAAATTTTGGGAGAGCTTATGGAGCGGGCGCTTTCTTCTAAGGTCCGTGCAATTGCGCGGTTTGATTATATTGCGCATCGGTTGGAAACTAATATGATCAGCAAAGAAGATGCATTTTTGCAATTAAGAAATTTACGCTCTCGATGGCGTGGGGGGTGGTTTGATCAACAAATCTCTGAGTATCTTGTTGAAAAAGATGAACAAAAAGGATAGTTTGGGCTGCAAAAATTCTTGACAGTCCATTTATAAATGTACATATATTTATTCAGTGTGTAAGTGAATTTTTATGAAAAGAGTTTTTATGTTTGTCTATGTAAACAGACTTCTCAATGATGGCTTCTTTCTGCATCCCTTCGTGCAGAATGCATTTTCATTCCCTGTGTCTACTTGCCAACCCAACCGTCATTTTAAATTTCTCAAGCGCAGCTAAGCGCTTATTCTTTTTTTCATTAGACAATTCTTAGTTTTAATATTTTTTCCTTAAAAGGAAAATTTTGTTTTATATTTTATTTGGAGAGAAAAAATGACGTCGACGCCTTCGCAAGATAAAATTGGCCTTTGGCCTTTAACCTCCCTTGTCACAGGGAATTTGGTTGGGTCAGGGGTTTATTTGCTGCCAGCAACACTTGCAATTTATGGGGTAATTAGTATTTCTGGATGGATTATGGCCTCCTTGGGGGCCATTCTTCTCTCTTTGGTGTTTGCAAATCTGAGTTCACGCCAAGCCAAGACAGGAGGTCCCTATCTTTATGCGCGAGAGGCCTTTGGAGATACGGTAGGGTACTATGTTTGTTGGGGATACTGGGTCCTAATGTGGATGAGTAATCCTGCATTGGCAATCGGTGCAGTTGGTTACATTTCATCCCTGTGTGGAGGATTAAGTCAACTGACGCACTTTTGGTTAGAAGTTATGATTGTAGCTTCTTTGACTGCTTTTAATCTAGCAGGCATGAAAGTGACATGCCGCACTGAACTTGGTATTACGGCTTTAAAAGTAATCCCCTTGTTGATTTTACCTTTGATTGGTCTATATTTTATTGATTTTTCAACTCTTACCCAACACGTCAACGTCTCAGATAAATCTTTTGGAATGGCGCTTAATGCAGCGACTTTAGCAGCAATGTGGGCTTTTGTGGGTTTAGAGACTGGAACAATCCCGGCTGGTCAAGTGTACGACGCCTGCCGAACTGTTCCTCGTGCAACCATCTTAGGTACTGTTATTGCAGCAGCAGTCTATATTTTGGGCGCCATCGTTGTGATGGGGGTTGTCTCGCCTCATGACTTACTTCAATCAAAAGCCCCCTATGCAGATGCAGCGGAACGAATCTTTGGAGGAGCTTGGGGTGCGCCTGTTACCGTTGCAGCGATCATCTCGTGCTTAGGTTCCTTAAATGGGTACTTGATCATTGTGGGTCGTATCCCTTACGGAGCTGCTCAAGATGGATTGTTCCCCAAATTCTTTACAAGAACAACAAGCCATGGCACGCCGTATTGGGGGGTTCTTATTTCTTCTTTATGTTCGGTCCCCCTTTTATTTATCTCTTTAAAAAATACTCTTATGGAGCAATTTAATTTTGTAATTGAGATTGCAGTAACACTTATTCTCCTTGTTTACACCGTATCTGTCTTGGCGTATTTGAAGGTGATCATTCAAGAGCGTCAGGTGACATTTTACAAAATTACTCTTGGGGTGAGTGCTCTGATTTTTACGGGATGGTCTTTGTGGGCAGCAAGCTTTAAAATGGTAGGCCTTTCGCTCCTTATTCTTATTCTAGGGATTCCAATGCGGTTATGGATGCAAAGAAAGAAGTTTTGCATGGACCAGGCTTGATTGGAATAGAAAAATTTTTATAAGGCGGCTATGCCTATTGCGGGCCAAGCTCGATGGGAGAGCAGAAGCTTCCCAAGCTACAACGGGAGTTTGATTCCCCTTGCCCGCTCCATGGCTATTTTGGATACACAGAGACCTTAATGGTATTAATATCCCTGTCAAGACGCCCATTTGTATAGGTGCAAACAGAGGAATGAGCACCACTTAAAGGAGCTTCGTTGGTCAGTGACCAGTTGCCGCCCTTTTGGACCTGCTCTGCTTGTATCTTTCTTCTTATCGTTATGTCATGAGAAAGTGCTGATCTTATGCGTATATCATCTTTTACGAGTACATTATGAGGATCACTTGCATTCTCAGGATACCCTTCAGCAAACTGCTCTACAATGTCTCCATCCAAGTTCTGAGGACAATTTCTTTTTTTTGCCAGATTGATCTTTGCATTTTGTTTTTTCAAAGTTGCTTCCCCCGCCTCGGCTAGAGTTGTAAAGAAAACAGCCCCTAAAAGACTACCTAAAATAATTCCCTTAAACATTTTTTTCCCTCCTATTGATAATCTTCCTTAAGTATATCTAGATTTTCTTAAGATATGCTTAAAAGGAAGGTAAGGAATCTTCTGCTGTGTATAATTTAAACAATAAGTATAATATTTTTACAATGTTGAAATAAGATAAAATTAATATAAATTTCACATATTAAAATAATAACAGGCATGTACAATATTATATTGTACAGTTGTATTAATAAAAAACATAAGGAATTGATCATGAATAAATTTTTTATTTCAAAAGTGGTAAGTTTGTTGTTTGTGAGTCTTTGTGTTGGAGCTGTTAATGCAGCAGAACAACCAAAGGACAAAGAAGAAGCAACACCGGGAACTACAACAGCAACCGCGCAACCTGCAGATCCTACGCGCCCTAAAGAGGAAAAAACACTTCAAGGAGACAAGGTCGAACCCTGGGGGCTTGAGGGAGGTAAGTTTGTCGATGCTCCAGCAGATTTAGCTCATAAAATTGGAGAAAAAATTGAAAGAAATATAAATAAGGTCTTTGGCAAAAAAGAAGATGAATAATCGTTCGTTTCTTCTTGTCATCTCGAGACTCAATCTCTATGCCTCATTGAGAGGCCGAAGGCTGGGGCAACTCTCTTCTCTATTGCATAGCCTTCGGCTTGGCTGAGTCCGTGTACTCATATTATTTTGGATTAGTTTTTTTCGGCTATGCTGTTGAGCAATTTCTCAATGCGTTCAGCTTCATCGAAGGATTCATCGATGCGAAAGCGTAACGAAGGTGTGAATTTAAGAGAAAGCCTTTTGCCCAGTTGATGCCTCAAATAGCCCGCCAGTTCTGATAGATGAGCGAGTGTTTCTTCGCGCATCTGGCCACCTAAGGGCATAACAAATAGGGTAGCAATTTGCAGATCGGGAGACATTTGAACTTGTGTTATTGTCACAGAGACTGGCAAACCTGGTTCGGGAAGTTTTGCATGCAAAAGGAGGCTAGATAAAATATGGCGCACTTCCTCACCCACTTTTAAGCGACGATGGCTGGGGGCACGCGAGGGTGCAAACAAAGTTTTTTTAGAATAATCTCTCATTGTATTTGGCAATTATATTTGGCGTGCAACGCTCTCTATTTCATAACATTCGATGATGTCTTTTTCTTGAATGTCATTATAATTTTCTAGCACAATACCACACTCATAAGATTCTTTAACTTCTTTGACTTCATCTTTAAAACGTTTGAGGGATTGCAAGGCACCTTCGTGTATAACCACATTGTCTCGGAGAAGACGTATTCTCGCACCGCGTTTAACGACGCCTTCTGTAACATAACAGCCAGCAACTTTTCCAATTTTGCTGATACTGAAAACTTGGCGAATTTCCACAAAACCTAGGAACTTCTCTCGCAAAGTTGGAGCGAGGAGGCCGCTCATGAGGGCTTTCATATCATCAATAACATCATAGATAATAGAATAATACCTAATTTCAACATTATCACGTCGTGCCAATTCACGAGCTTGTGGGTTGGTGCGAACGTTGAAGCCGATGACAATTCCGCCGGAGGCTCTGGCAAGAGTTACATCACTTTCATTAATTCCCCCAACACCACCGTGTAAAACGCGGATATTAACTTCTTCAGTTGATAATTTTCCTAAGCTGGCTTGGATAGCTTCCAGAGAGCCTTGGACATCTGATTTAATAACAAGGGGCAGTTCACGTGCTTCTCCACTTGCAATTTGTGTCATCATTTGTTCCATGGAACTGCGAGCTGAAGCAGCAACTTTTGCGTCACGTTCGCGACGTTGACGGAATTCGGCAACTTCACGGGCGCGAGCCTCAGTTTCAACAACAAAGAATTCGTCTCCGGCAGAAGGTACCCCGTTGAAACCCAAAATTTCCACAGGCATAGCAGGTGTAGCCGTTTCGATTTTTTGTCCATGATCATTGATTAGAGCACGGACACGTCCCCATTCTGTTCCTGCAACAAAAATATCTCCAACCTTTAAGGTGCCTCGTTGAATTAAAATAGTTGCAACTGTTCCACGTCCTTTATCAATTTGCGCCTCAATGACAACGCCTTCTGCAGCTCGGCTGGGATTTGATTTTAAATCTAAAACTTCAGCTTGAAGAAGGATTTTTTCTTCAAGCAAATCAAGATTCATAAGTTTTTTTGCTGAGACTTCTACTGAGAGAATATCCCCCCCGAATTCTTCCAAAACAACTTCGTGTTGTAAGAGTTCTGATCTAACGCGTGAAGGATTTGCTTCAGGCTTGTCCATTTTATTAATAGCAACAACCATGGGTACTTTAGCGGCCTTAGCATGGTGAATGGCTTCGATTGTTTGTTCCATAATTCCATCATCGGCAGCAACAACAAGGACAACTATATCCGTAACATTCGCACCTCTCGCACGCATTTCTGTAAATGCTGCATGGCCCGGCGTATCAATAAAGGTTATCTTTTGGCCAGATCTCAGTGTGACTTGATAAGCTCCAATATGTTGGGTAATTCCTCCAGCTTCTCCACTTACAACGTCCGTTTTGCGTAAGGCATCTAGGAGAGATGTCTTTCCATGATCAACGTGTCCCATAACCGTAACAACTGGTGCGCGATGGATCAATTCAGATTCTTTATCCTCTTCGCCACGTAATCCTAATTCAATGTCGGACTCAGAGATGCGTTTAAATTTATGACCGAATTCACTACAAAGGAGTTCAGCAGTATCAGCATCAATAGGCTGATTAATGGTTACCATCATCCCTAACTTCATGAGAGATTTGATAACATCTGCCCCTCGAACCGCCATACGGTTAGCAAGTTCACCGACTGTAATAGTATCAGGAATAATAACTTCACGAATAACTTTAAGTTGTTCAGTTTGGTCTGCAAGTTGTTTATGTTTTTGTCGTGCACGTCTTAATGAAGCTAGAGAGCGTCCTCGGCTTTCTTCTTCACCTGAGAGCGCACGTGTAATTGATTGACGATCTAATTTTCGCGGATGATCAAATTCTTTCTTAACAGCTGGTCCTACATTTTTCTTTGCATCTATACGCGCCCCACCCTTTCGGCGTCCTCCTGCGTCTTCATCCTCGTCTTCTTCAACGATATTCTTTGCATAGGTAGGTGCATAGGTTTTTCCAGCCGGGTGGCGGTTATCAGGCTTATGACGGGTAAGATCAGACGATGTCCCTTCCTGTGAAGAGGGGGCTTCTTCTGATTCAGAAGGGGATTTCTCCTTGGCAGGTGGCTTTTCTTGTTGTTTTTCAAGCGCCAATTGCTCCATTTGACGCCGCCATTCAGCCTCTTCAGCTTCCCTGCGTGCGCGTTCTCCAGCTTCCAGAGCATCTGTTTTAAGGGCGTCTTGCACAACCTTTAAGCGATTGGTGAGCTCGTCTTCTGTAAGGCGTTTGCCTGCTGAAGTGGTTGCCTTTTTCAAATCTTGTTCTGGTTCTTGGGCAGGAGGAGAAGTGGGAGGCGATTTTTCAATGGGCTTTTCCTCAATGATTTCACCAGGCATAGAAACCCGTTTGCGCTTAACCTCCACCGATACAGTTTTAGTACGGCCATGGGAAAAGCTTTGGCGAACTTGATCTGATTCAACGACCTTTTTTACATCTAATTTTTTACTCAAAGTTAGAGTTTTTTTCGGTTCCTGATCGGTCGGTTTATTCATTCTGTTTCTCGCCTAAATTCTTCTATACAGATTGTGGAGTTTCTTCATCTGCAAACCAATGAGAGCGTGCAGCCATAATCATTTCATTAGCGCGCTCTAAGGGGAGAGATTGCTTACCAATAATATCGAGCAATTCATCTCCGGCTAAGTCCGCAAAGTCATCGAGGGTTTTAATACCATTTTTTGCCAATTTTAACAGCATTTCAGGGGTTAGACCATCAATATTCATAACGTCCTGTGCCAGACCCATTTCTTCGCATTCTTTGCGTATTTTAGTGTCGCGCTGTTCTAAGTGCGTAAGTGCGCGTGTTTGTAATTCCTGGCTAATCTCTTCATCGAAACCTTCAATATTAGAGAATTCACTTATAGGAACATATGCAATTTCTTCAATAGTTGCAAATCCCTCAGCAGCCAACAATTGGCCAATCATTTCATCCACATCTAATGATTCCATAAATAGCTTTGTACGATTTGCGTGTTCTTCAGTCCGTCGTGCTGTTTCTTCAGCCTCGGTCAAGATGTCAATATTCCATCCTGTTAATTGAGATGCCAAGCGAACATTTTGCCCACGACGGCCAATGGCAAGGCTGAGTTGCTCTTCTTCAACAATAACATCAACCCGATGGTTTTCTTCATCAAGAACAACTTTCATGACTTCGGCAGGCGCTAAGGCATTAACAACAAAAGTTGCAGGATTTGATGACCAAGGAATGATATCAACCTTTTCTCCTTGTAGCTCAGTTACAACTGCTTGTACGCGACTGCCGCGCATACCGACGCAGGCGCCTACGGGATCAATGCTTGGATCAGATGTGTAAACGGCAAGCTTTGCTCGACTTCCTGGATCCCGTGCAACGGCTTTAACTTCAATAATACCATCATAGATCTCTGGGACTTCTTGTTCGAAAAGTTTTGTCATAAATTGGGGGTGAGTACGCGATAAAAAGATCATAGGTCCGCGCACTTCTGGGCGAACATCGGCAATATAGACGCGAATTCGATCGCCTACACGAAAGACTTCACGTGGAATAGTATCTTCCCTGCGGAGAATCGCTTCTGTGCGACCAAGATCCATAACCACGTTACCAAACTCTACACGCTTGATTAATCCGCTAATAATTTGTCCTATGCGATCCTTATATTCAATAAATTGTTGTGCTCTTTCAGCATCCCGTACTTTTTGGAAAATAACTTGTCGGGCACTTTGTGCTGCCACACGGCCAAACTCAATGGGTGGAAGCATTTCGTAAATTACATCGCCCACATTTGCTGAGGGGTTCCTTTCTTTTGCTTGCGATAGATTAATCTCGACAAGGGGGTTCTGAACTTCCTCGACAACTGTTAAACATTTTTGAATATCTACTTCCCCGGTTGAGCGATCGATGGTTGCGCGTATATCTCGATCCATACCATATTTTGCCTTGGCAGCCTTTTGAATGGCTTGTTCCATAGCTAACACAACATCTTCCCGGTCAATCCCCTTTTCACGGGCAACTGTTTCAGCAACAAGGAGCAGTTCATGACGTGGCTGGTTGCTCATATTTACTTCAGTAGATCTATATTTTTGACTGGACACGATATTATTCCTTCTATCTAAATCATATTTTCACTATAACGCATTAAAATCCACAAAAAGACGCGCGGCGCGAATATTTTCCATCCCAATAGTTACACTGGGAGACTTTTCTGTATCTGCAACATTTAACAGATCTAAGGTTATTTCCCTTTCATTTGCTGACGTCAAGCGTCCTTGGAAGCGTTTGCGCTCATTAATCGGCTGTTGCGTTGTTACAACAACCATTTGTCCGCAAAATCGTTGGTAATCTTTTAGTTTTACCAATGGACGTTCCAACCCAGGCGATGAAACTTCTAAAACATAGGGATTTTTTATAGGATCTTGAACATCCAAGAGAACCGAAACCACACGACTTACGGTTGAGCAATCATCCGCTGTAATTGGCTTCTCGTCCAAGCGCTCAATCATAATTTGCAAAACTTTCCGGTGGGAACCAGAAAGCTGAACGCGTACAATAGAATACCCACGAGCGATGAGGGGTTCTTCGATAATAGCTTCGATGCGCTTTAATATGTCCACTGCCTTATTTATCCCTTTTCCCTCCGGGTGGGGATAAAATAGCTAACATATTTTAATCTTCAATCCCCACAGGAGAACTTAACGAAAATGTATGTACTTTATACAGAAAATTCAAGTGCTTTCTTTAAAAAAATATTTTACGCTTATAAAAAAGGGGAGGTTAAGATGGCAGAACCACTTATTCATACAAAAATAATAGGACGGGTTATGGTGATCACCCTTAGCCGCTCTCCAGCTATGAATGCTTTATCTCAAGAGCTTATTTCTCAGCTGAACCATTCTTTACGCCAGGCAGAGGCTGATTCAGAAATTGGGGCAATGGTCATAACGGGGGATGAAAAAGCTTTTGCCGCTGGGGCTGATATTAAAGAAATGAAAGATCTCACATTTCAAAAAGTATTTGCTGAGGATTTTATTGAAACTTGGGAATATTTGTCCAAATGTAGAAAACCCACCATAGCGGCCGTTTCTGGGTATGCGTTGGGGGGTGGTTGCGAGCTGGCCATGATGTGCGACATTATTTTAGCCGCGGATACGGCCCAGTTTGGGCAACCAGAAATTACATTAGGAACCATTCCGGGGGCTGGTGGGACGCAACGATTAACGCATTTACTGGGTAAAGTAAAAGCGATGGAACTCTGCTTAACCGGGCGTCTTATGGACGCGCAGGAGGCAGAACGATGTGGTCTTGTGGCCCGGGTTGTCCCTGAAAAGAAATTAATGGATGAAGCCCTGAGTATGGCTAAAAAAATTGCTGACTTTTCTCTGCCCGCTGTCCAAATGATAAAGGAAGCCATTTGCGCAGCAGAAAATATGCCTTTAACCCAAGGGATTAGGTTTGAACGTCATTTGTTTCAAGCCTCCTTTGCACTGGAAGATAGAAAAGAAGGAATGAATGCTTTTTTGGAGAAGAGGAAGCCAAGCTTTAAGAACAAATAAGGATGCCCCTTGCAATAAATTAAAATACAATAAAAACAAGAAGGAACAATAAATGACTCCCGCCACGATTGATAAAATGTTTGCGCGTTTTGCAGAACAAGACCCTCACCCAAAAACAGAGCTTTATTTTATTAATTCGTATACACTTCTCGTCGCTGTTATTTTATCTGCACAAGCCACTGATGCTGGGGTTAATAAGGTAACCAAAGATCTCTTTCAATCTATCGATACGCCTCAAAAGATGCTCACATTTGGGCTTGAGGGATTAATGCGGAGCATCAAAACCATTGGGCTTTATCCTTCAAAAGCTAAGAATATTATAAAAATGTCACAACTGTTGGTGGATCATTATGGAGGAAAAATTCCCGAAACACGTACCGAATTAGAATCTTTACCAGGTGTTGGTCGTAAAACGGCGAATGTGGTTCTCAACGTGGTATTTAAGGAGCCAACTATTCCTGTGGATACCCATATATTTCGAGTGTCAAATCGGTTGCAGCTTGCGTGTGGCAAAAATCCTTTAGAAGTTGAAAAGAATCTAGAACGCGTTATTCCAGAAAAATTTCGTGTGCATGCTCATCATTGGCTTGTTTTACATGGGCGATATGTTTGTAAAGCCCGCAAACCCTTATGTCCAACATGTATCATCAATGATTTATGTCCCTATGAGCCAAAAACAAAATAATTTTATCTGTTTGCTCTTTTCTTAGGAGGAAGATTGTCAAGATAATCAGGCAGTTCATTCAAGGGAATTCCAAGAAGATCCTTATGGTCTTCTTTGGTAATTTTTGAGGCAAGACCATTTTTATCCAGATGTGTTCGTAAATACCCGAGCATTTGTGGTGAACTGATAATATGCAGTTCCTCAAAGAGCTGATTGTGGCTTGCATGCTTCAAAAAAGTTGTCAGTTCTTTTGCAAAAGATTCTTTTTGCAGTTCATGCCAATCAGGCGAAGGATCATAAGCATGACGAATTGGAGCCGCACTTTCAAACGTACGACCAGGGCGGTCATTTCCATGCACATGAGAGAGTTGATGGGTATGGGAAAGTGAATGGAGTTCTTTTAATTTTCCAAGAGGGGAGATTCGTTCAATTATGCGAGCACGGCCGCCATCTGCTAAAAGAATCCAAGTTTTCTTTTTGCGCATAACGGTCTCCTCATCTTTATTGACCAGCCCATAAATAAACAAAAAGGGCTACTAGTTATATGTTATCATAAGGATATCGTATTTTGTATACTCTAATTAATTAATTTCCAGTCTGAAGGCGTTCAACCAATTGCTGGACTGATGGAATAAAACCATTGGCGTAATAAGGGTCTCGTGCAAAGCGATAGGCTTGATGACCTGCAAACATTAACTGATTGTTGACATCCTCGCTATGGCTAATTGCTTGAAGAGTTTTTTGAATACAATAAGAACGGGGGTCTGCCTTTTTGCCCGTCGTTCCCTCTTCATTTTGGGCCCAGTTGCTGAAATTACAAGCAGATAAACATCCCATGCAATTTATTTGATCCGTTAAAATCTCGTTTTGGTGTTCTGGAGTTACAAACACCAACGTTGAATCGGGGGTTCGCATCGCTTCTTTGAAGCCTGCTTGAACCCATGATTCTGCTTGCTCTTTATCATGGATTGTTAAATAGACAAATCGTCCACGTGCTCCCACTGGGAAAGCTTCTGTATGCTCTCCAACAGGGGCAACACTATAAGCGACTTGCCTTTGTGATCTTGCTTCTAATGACAATAGAAAATCATTACGTACAGCGGACGAGTAAAAGCCTGTAGGACTAAATCTATTTAATTGGATATCCCCCTCTTTAAGGGTGAGAAGCTTTTTCTTCCACGCCTCGGAAATAGGACTTTCCTGTGTAAGAAGTGGACGTGTGCCAAACTGGAAGGCAATGGGTCCAAGCTCAGGATTATCTAGCCAGTCCTCCCATTCATTAATGCTCCAAACTCCGCCAGCCATAAAAATGGGGGTATCCTTAAGTCCGCACTCAATCATAGCTTGACGAAGTTCTGCCACACGGGGGTAGGGTTTTTGGGGGTGATCAGGATGTTCACTATTAGAGAGACCATTGTGACCACCTGCTAACCAGGGATCTTCATAGACAACCCCTCCAAGAGCTTCAGGAAAGCGATTATAAGCTCTCTTCCATAAAATGCGAAAAGCGCGCGCTGAGGAAACGATTGGATAGTAATGGATGCCGTAGTGGACGCAAATTTCTGCTAGCTTGTAGGGCATGCCAGCTCCACAGGTTACCCCATGAACCAGGCCTTTAGCTTGGGAGAGAACACCATGCAAAATAGGTTCAACTGCTCCCATTTCCCACAAAACATTCATGTGAATGCGGCCCTGTCCGTTAGAACGCTCATGAGCAATTTTTGCTTGAGTGATTCCTCCCTGAATTGCATAATTGATCAATTCCTCGTGGCGTTCTCGGCGTGTTTTTCCATGGTATACAATGGGGATTAAGCGTCCCTGTTCATCATGAGCATCTGCGTTTACAGCTGAAAATGTGCCCACACCACCAGCAGCAGCCCAGGCTCCGGAGCTTTCACCATTCGACACGGAGATCCCTTTTCCACCTTCTACAAGGGGTAAAACTTCACGGCCAGAGATGATAATGTTCTTCAATGGCCTCATTATAATTGCTCCAAATGGTTGATTATTTTATTTTGATCCATAGTCTTTATTTTATTAGACATATTTTTCCACAATAGCAAGTTAAGATTGTGTTTTAATTCCTAGATATTTCTTGATCTCTTTGATTTTAGGTGCCTGGATTTTACAGCGTTTGTGGGATGCGCCTTATGCAATTGTGAGGCAATCTGAGCAATTGCCCTGTCATTTATATTTTCTTGTTGAGCGGAGGAAAGTTCCTTTGATATAAGTGTTTCAAAAACGGCGAGAGTTCTAGCAGTTGCTTCTTCTTGGATGGTATTAATAGCCTCATTCCTTAAACGATCTATCATGTTTTTTGCTTCTAATTGTCGATTGAAGATAATTTTGTCCACTTCCTGGAGGGCTTGTTGTCGTAAAAGAAGGGCTTGCTCCTCTGTCCGCTTTGTTATGAGTTCGATTTCTTCCATAATTTCCCCATGGTAACGATTTTCTTCGTTGAGAGCCTGGAGAGCGTCTTCTTTGGCTTTTGTGGCCTCATTAAGCATCGTCCTAATGGTTTCAATTTTATTGTCTAAAGCTGCCATAGATTGCTTGTACCCCAGCCGATAGGCAATCCCCATAAAAATGACGAAGCTTATTAAGACAACAAGAGTTGGGTCCATTTAATTTATTTTCCGTTTTTTCTTAAGAATTTCTTCAATTTGTTTGAGTGAAAGAGGTTGCCCTAATAGGCGTGGGGCGGTTGATTTAACTACTTGAGAGACAAGGGGATCAATATTACTCAAAATTTTATGGGCTTGTAACTCTATGTTACTACGAATTTTTTTCGTTTTAGTAATGAGCTCATCATCTAAAAAGGAAATACGATTGGCCTTTGTTTGATGAGCTTCTTGCATTGCTTGATGAAGAAGAGCATGTGCTTTTGAGCGGGCATCGGCCAAGCTGGCCAGGTTTTCTTTTCTTAAAGTCTCTCTTTTAGCGTTTAAGATGTCTGCTTGATTCCTATCTTCTTGAATGCGATGCTCCCTTTCTTCTAAAACAGCGATAAGCCTTGGGACCAGAAATTTTGCCATTATTATACAGAGAAAAGCAAAACAAATGAGCAGCCAAAAAATTTGAGAAGAAAATGTTGTAACATCAAATTGTGGCATGGAGAAAACTCACTAATTTTTGTAGAGTTATTTTGCCAAAATAATTAATGCTGTTACGAAAGCTAATAAAGCAATAGATTCTGTTAAGGCAAAGCCTATTAACCCAACTTTCATAACATCATCTTTCGTTGAAGGGTTGCGAGCAATGGCTGTAATAAGATTTGAGAAAATCAATCCCAATCCAATTCCAACTCCAAGCAATGCTAACATTGCTAATCCTGCACCGATCATTTTTGCTGCTGACATATCCATAGAATATATACTCCGTGTTGATCAAAAATTTGAAATAACAATTTAATGTAAATTTAGTGCATCGTTTAAATATATACAAGTTAATATCGTAAAGATATATGCTTGAAGGAGGGCAATTAAAAATTCAAATCCTGTGATGAGAACGCTCAAAGCGACTGAAGCAATGGCCACAGGAAAATAGATAGTACCGACTAATGCAAGAGCGAAGCCTCCGAAAAGTTTTAACATGGCATGTCCTGCAATCATATTTGCGAAAAGTCGGATTGACAGACTTACCGAGCGTATGAGGTAAGACATAATTTCTATGGGTACTAAGATGGGAAGAATATAAAGAGGGGTGTTCGAGGGGAAAAACAAGCGCAAAAAGTGGAAGCCATGTTTCGCAAATCCTATAATGGTGATGGAGCTAATCACCAGGGCTGCGAGAGTAAAAGTTACAATAATATGACTCGTGAAGGTAAAGCTATAGGGAAACATCCCGAGCATGTTTCCCATCAAAATAAATAAAAACAAGCTAAAGATATAAGGAAAGTAAGGCAGCCCTGCTTTCCCTGTATTTTCGCGGATCATATCAGATATAAAGGTATAGAATAATTCACTCACCATTTGGAAGCGCGTTGGAACCATCGCACGGGGTTTTACAGAAAAATAAAAAAATATACTGATGAGAAGTGTCGTTAAGACCATCAAAAGAGCAGAATTGGTGAATGAAATATCCCAACCCCCTACTTCCAATTTAATTAATGGATGGATTGTAAATTGATGTAACGGATCAACCATCCTTTTTGTCTCCTTGAAATTTAGAATTTGGCTTTATAGATGGTGTATAAAACCCTAACAATCGGAATATATTGAGCAGGCCTGCAGCTGAGCCTAAAAGTACCATTCCAACCATTCCCCAAGGCTTTGTTCCAAAAACCTCATCAATAGTATATCCCAGAATTAAACCAACTAAAATGCCTGAAATAAATTCTAATCCTAATCGATACGCAAATCCGAGACCTGAGAGAGAGGAAGAGGATTGCTTAGATGTGTCTTTCTTCATATAAAAACTTTTCTCTCGAGCGAGCATATATCGAAAAATATCATAGAAAATAGGGGTTTGATAAGTAAAATTTTAGGAGGAATTCTTGGTTACCTCTCACTTCAAAAGAGAGAAGAAATGGGTTATAAGCATTGCCTTCAAGTGGTTAGGAAAAAGAAATCGTCACTATTTTTTTTGTTTTAACCTTCCGTTAAGATCACATCTTCTAAACTAAAATCATAAGAGGGTAAGAAACACTATATTCATGGGGGGTTTATTGTGATTTATACATTGAAATCTGCAGGTCCAAAGATTGAAGTCGACATGAAGGGCCGACTAACTTTTGCTGATTACAGCAGTTTTCGTGAAATAACACAAATTGTTACCGACAATAACAGCAAGTGTTGTTTGTTTGATTTAACAGAGCTTGAATTTATTGATTCTGCAGGCTTGGGAATGTTGCTGATTGCTAGAGATAAACTTCAGTCTGTGAATGGCAATGTTATTTTAAAAGGTGCTCAAGGTCAGGTAAAAAAGATGCTTGATTTAGGGCGGTTTGATAGCCTGTTTAATATAGAGTAATCCCGATGGCAGTAATTCCTTCTGAAAAGGCTCAAAAAAATCCCGATCAGGTACAATCCTTAAAATTATCCAAGAAAACTTCTGGAAAATCCTCGGATGTAGCGAGTCGGGCTATCTTGTTTACAACAAGTCCTACAACACAAGATTTAATTGATGCCATTCATAACGGGAATACGGTTTTAATTGAGGATTCAACACTGAAACATGGTTTGAATGGGTTTGAAGCACCTCCAGGAGAGCTTGCTCTCTCTTTGACAACTCTCACAGCATATATCATTGATATAATCGCTGTTATTGATCATTTTCTTCTACATAGAACCTTCTTACATCCTGTTTTGTGTGAACAAATATTAACTTCAACACACGAAGTTGTGACAAATGCAATTTTATGGAGTAATCTCGAGGTTGATTGCCTCAATAACCGTCAGAAGTCTTTAAATTTTTGTGATTTAATTAAAGAAAGACTCAAAAACAAGCTCTTAGCTAGACGACTCCTGAAAATTAATTTTCATCTTAATGCAGAATGGGCAGATGTCGTAATAATCAGTTCTGGAAAAGGATTTGATTGGCATCATGCAGTATCTAAAATCTCGAGCGATGTTCAAGGGCTTGCAATTATTCACTCCTTTGCAGATGAAGTGATGGCTGAAAAAAATGGAAAAATCCTTCGACTTAGATTTTATACCTAAAACTCCGTTGTTGACCCGCTATGAAAATGGAGGGCAACGTACGTCTCCCTATTACGATAGTCGTATATTAGTTGTTGATGATGCAGCAATGAACCGAGAGTTGATACTCAGTTATTTAGAGAGCGCAGGTTTTAAAAATTTAGAAGTTGCTACGGATGGTAAAGACGCCTTAGAAAAAATTGAAGCATTTTTCCCAGATGTAATCATCCTTGATTTGATGATGCCTAAAATGGACGGATTCCAAGTGATTCAATCCTTGAGAAAAAACTCAAAAATTCGCCATCTCCCCATTATAGTTCAAACTGCTTTAAGTGAGCCTGAACAACGCATTGGCGCCTGGCAATCAGGGGCAAGTGATGTTATAATAAAGCCAGTTCATCGCTTGGAACTTTTATCAAGAATTAAAGTCCAGCTAGAAAATGCTTTTCTGTTGCGTGAACTGGAAGATTACCACACGCTCGCGCAAGAAGATATTGACGAAGCCCTCGAAGTTCAAAAGTCACTTCTTCCTTCATCGCACCTTGTTAAAACACTAGAAGAACGCCACAACATTAATATTGGCTCTTTGTTTGTCCCCTCTCGCTTTTTAAGTGGCGATGTTTGGGGCATTTTAGATATCGGTCCGCAACAATTAGCAATTTGGATTTGTGATTTTTCTGGAAAAGGAATTCGGGCAGCCTTACACACTTTTCGTTTGCATACTCTAATCCAAGAATTTAAGCATTGTGCTGATGATCCTGGGGAAATTATTGATGCTTTAAATAATCGGTTGGTAAATGTTATGCCCTCAGGGCAATTTTCCACTTTCTTAGTAGGCATCATTGATTTTGAGTTAAACCTTTTTACGTATACG